>Ga0136651_10000038_pt1 | contig 56805 bp, 46 predicted proteins | sample Mar14236cmmetaG_FD_94867 | JGI IMG/M metagenome (GOLD analysis project Ga0136651, IMG submission 94867) | Marine hydrothermal vent microbial communities from Guaymas Basin, Gulf of California to study Microbial Dark Matter (Phase II) - Marker... ... | reverse complement strand
GCGGATTGATCCGGAAAAAATGGAAGCCCTCGAGAAATGGGCAGCTGACGAGTTCCGGAGCATCAACGGTCAAATAGAGTGGATCATTGACCAGGCACTGAGGAAAAACGGCCGCCTGAAAAAACAAAAGAAAAAAACTGATTGATTAGACACAATGTGAATAATGCTGATTCTGTCATGGAACACATTGTGCCAAGGGCGATTTGGGGCTGAAAAAGAAGTCAAAAAAACCCGCTTGAAAGGAGGTGGTTAAGAAATGTTTGTTTCATATAAATATGGTTTTGGTTTGAGATCAGAACTTATGAATATCACTGTTTTTCACTTCTGTTAAGAAACAGGAATTTCAGTAAAAGTATTGCTTTGAGCAATGCTTTGATTTTTGAGCACCTACGTAGTATTCTACGTAGAAACTTTATAAATATCTTTCCCGGTGAAGTTTATGATGAATTTTTTTTTCATGTGATTATAAAATTTTTTTTATAAAATGAAGAAAATAAAGATTTTCTTCACACATGTAGACGGTTACTCACAGTGAAACTGTTCGTGAGCTCGCTGTGCTCGGTTCACTCTCACAGGAATTTTTTCACTCAATTTCCTGTGAAAATTTTTGAATGAATCTCCCCACTGCAAGGAGTCAGGGTATCATTATGGGATTGTTAATAATATTTACGCCGCTAGCGGCGTAAAATTCACCCCTACTTTGTCCGTCACCTGACGGATTGTCTGCCTTTTGGCGAATTAAAAAAATTCATGTTTATTTCATGTTCTTTTTTTGTTAGTTTACAGATGATTTTGTATTTTAGAAATTTATAATGCCATAATAATTATGAAAAAAATTTTTTCCGTATTGTTTGTTTTCCTGGCAGTATCTTTTGCTTTTGCGAGGGAATACCATGTTTCTGTGCATGGAAACGACACGAATAACGGAACCATTGCAGCTCCATTCCGTACGATCTCACATGCTGCCCGGGAGGCTATGGCCGGCGATGTGATTGTTGTACATGAGGGGGTGTACCGCGAATGGGTTAAACCGCCACGCGGCGGAGAGTCCGATGAAAAAAGGATTGTTTACCGGGCCGGCGACCGGGAGAAAGTGGTGATCAAAGGGTCGGAAGTGATCAAAGGATGGAAAAAGTTCAAGGGCGATGTATGGAAAGTGATCCTTCCGAATACTTTTTTCGGGGATTTTAATCCGTACAAAGAGATCCTGCATGGTGACTGGTTTTATGATCATGGCAGGGTTCATCACTCCGGAGAAGTTTATCTCAACGGAAAATCACTGTACGAATCGGCTACCCTGGAAAATCTGTTCAAGGCAAAAACGTTGGAAGTAAATGGGAAAAAACTTTACCCATGGTATTGTGAAACAGATAAGAATAACACATACATCTATGCCTGCTTCCATGGATTCAATCCCAACAGGGAAAATGTGGAAATCAATGTGCGCCGGGCATGTTTCTATCCTGATAAATCCGGTGTGAATTATATCACGGTGAAAGGTTTTATCATGCAACAGGCTGCTACTCCCTGGGCGCCCCCTACGGCCGAACAGATCGGTTTACTAGGGACGCACTGGAGCAAAGGCTGGATCATTGAGGATAATGTGATAAGTGATTCCAAATGTGCAGGGATCACCCTTGGGAAGGATCGGAAAAGTGGTCAGAATGTCTGGTCGAAGAATCCCTGTATAGATGGCGCTACTCACTATAATGAAGTAATCTTTAAGGCACTGAAAGAAGGTTGGTCGAAAGAAAAGATCGGATCCCATATTGTCCGGAACAATGTTATTTTCAACTGCGAACAGGCAGGGATCGTCGGGAGTCTTGGAGCTGTTTTCAGTCAGGTCTATGACAATCATATTTATAATATCTGGACAAAAAGACTATTCTCAGGAGCCGAAATTGCCGGGATCAAGATACATGCTGCCATAGATGTGCTGATCAGGCACAACCGTATCCACAATACGGGAAGGGGCATCTGGCTCGACTGGATGGCCCAGGGAACACGTGTTTCAGGAAACCTGCTTTATGACAATACCGAAGAAGACCTTTTCGTGGAAGTGGATCACGGACCTTTTCTTGTGGATAACAACCTATTTTTTTCTCCTAAAAGTCTGAGAAATTGGAGTGAAGGAGCAGCCTTTGTCCATAACCTGATGGCCGGATATCTGGAGGTGTATGAAGAGAGAAACCGGTATACCCCCTATATGTTTGCTCATTCGACCCAGGTGGCCGGATTACGGAATATACATGACGGTCAGCAGAGGTACTACAATAATATTTTTATGATACCTGCCGCACGTAAATCTTTTAAAATTTCCGACAACAGGCATTACATGTGGTTCGCATGGGGTCTGGCAGTGTACGATTTATCTTCCCATAAAATGATGCTGGCCGGGAATGTATACCTGAACGGAACGAAACCATACAGGTTGGAACCCGCTTATCTGGCAGAATCGGGTTTTGATCCTGAGATAAATATAGAGGATAAGGGGGAACATGTATATTTAAGTTTAACTTTACCGGACTCATTGAAAAATATGGAAAATCCGTTTATTACTACAGCGTTTCTGGGAAGGACAAAAATTTCCCGGTTGCCTTTTGAAAATCCGGACGCAACATCGTTGCAGATTGATACCGACTATTTCGATAATATGAGAAATGATAAGAATCCGACTCCGGGACCTTTTGAAGATATTACAACGGGGAAAGTAAGGCTGGAAGTATGGTAAAAGGAAGAAGTGCCGAAAAGCGTAGTTTGTAATTTTTGTAATTAAAGTAACTGATTATCTATTGTTGAAAGAATCGTTTTATTCTTTATCTTTAAACGAAATTATTAATAAAAAAATGAATAGAGAAAGATTTTTTTCATTCGACTTGCTATTTGTCGTATGGGGGATTGTTTTGATCATTGTTTTTTTTACTTTTTCCTCATGTCACCCGAAAACCGCGGAGAAATCGGTAAAAAAACCGAACATCGTTTTCATTTTTGCCGATGATCTGAATTATGACATGATACATGCGCTGGGCAATCCGGAGATCATAACGCCCAATCTGGATAAGCTGGTGCAAGAGGGTGTATCCATTACCAATGCTTATAATATGGGATCATGGTCACCTGCTGTTTGTGTTGCCAGCCGTGGGATGTTGAATACAGGCCGGTCATTGTGGGAAGCTCATAAGATGGTGCCGCAGGAAAAAAAATTGGCTGAAGAGGGTGAATTATGGGCAAAGATGATGAAAAAGGCAGGGTATGAGACATATATGACGGGGAAATGGCATGTAAAGGTAAAACCTCAGCTGGTTTTTGACCATGTGATTCATGAGCGACCCGGGATGCCCAATCAGACGCCCCAGGGATATAACCGTCCCAAAAGTCCGCAGGATACAGTATGGGAGCCGTGGCATACTATTTATGGCGGGTACTGGAAAGGTGGAAAGCACTGGAGTGAGGTGCTGGGCGATGATGCCGTTCATTTCCTGCAAGAAGCTGCTCAAAAAGATAAACCGTTCTTTATGTATCTGGCCTTTAATGCTTCGCATGACCCACGCCAGTCGCCACGGAAATTTGTGGAGATGTATGATGTGGACCGGATATCCCTGCCGAAGAGTTTTCTGCCGGAATATCCTTATGGGGAAAAAATCGGTTCCGGGAGAAAACTGCGCGACGAACGCCTGATGCCTTTTCCCAGAACCCCTTATGCTGTAAAAGTAAACCGGCTGGAGTACAATGCTATCACCACGCATATGGATGTACAGATCGGAAGAATTCTGGAAGCCCTGAAAGAGACAGGGAAAATGGATAATACTTACATCTTTTTCACCGCTGATCATGGTTTATCCGTAGGAGCACACGGACTGTCCGGGAAACAAAATCTGTATGATATCAGCATCCGGGTGCCTTTCATTGTAGTTGGACCGGAAGTCCCTCAAAACAAGAAAATACATACTGATATCTATCTGCAGGATGTGATGGCTACTGCCTTGGATCTGGCAGGGATGCAGAAACCGGACTTTGTATTCTTTCATAGTATTCTGCCAATTATTAAAGGTGAGCGAAAGACCAGCTATTACCCGGCAATCTATGGAGCTTATCTGAACTATCAGAGGATGATCCGGAAAGACGGGTATAAGCTGATTGTTTACCCGCAGGTACCGGTCGTCCTGTTGTATGATCTGAAAAAAGATCCTGATGAGGTCAATGATCTGGCCGGGAAAGCAGAATACCGCGGGAAAGTGAAAGAACTGTTTAACGAACTGGAAGAACTGCAGAAAGAAATGAAAGATACACTTGATCTGGGAAGGTTCTTCCCCGGTCTGGCAGGGAGTACAAAATGACAAATGATATCAATAATTCAAAATAAAAACCCCAAAATAATAAACTATGAAAAAATTTATGTTTGCCTTGTTGACAACAGCTTTCCTTCTAACTCCCGCATGTAAAAACGCCGGGAAAAAAGAGATGACGAAACAAAACACCTCACAACCTGCGGATAAGATGCAATGGTGGAAAGATGCCAAGTTCGGCATGTTTATCCACTGGGGCGTATATTCTGTGCCAGCCGGTGTGTATAAAGGCCATAAGGTCAAAGGAATCGGTGAGTGGATCATGAACAGGGGCAAGATCCCCGTAGCCGAATACAGGGAATATGCCAAATCCTTTAACCCGGTGAAATACGACCCGGAAGCCTGGGTGAAACTGGCCAAAGAAGCCGGGATGAAGTATATGGTGATTACCTCCAAGCATCATGACGGTTTTGGTATGTTCGACTCGAAAGTAACGGACTGGGATATTGTCGATGCTACGCCTTATCAAAAGGATGTATTGGCTCCACTGGTAAAAGCATGCCGAAAACAGGGTATGCATATTGGTTTTTATTATTCTCAGGCCCAGGACTGGAATCATCCCGGAGGAGCTGCCTCTAGGGTCCTTGCCCGTGCCGGCTGGGAGAACCCGGATTCTGCTCGCATTGACAAATATACGGCTGAGCATGATGGTCACTGGGATCCTGCCCAATTAGGCAGTTTCGACGAATACCTCGACAAAATCGCCGTCCCTCAGGTAAAGGAGATCCTTTCCAACTATGGTCCGATAGATATTCTGTGGTGGGACACCCCGAAAAATATGACTCCTGAACGGGCAAAAAAGTTTTTGCCGATTATTGCAAAATATCCGAAACTGATCACTAATAACCGGCTGGGTGGGGGTATAAAGGGGGACCTTGAAACGCCGGAACAGTACATCCCGGCTACCGGCTTTCCCGGCCGTAACTGGGAGGTGTGCATGACCATGAATGACACTTGGGGCTATAAATCCTGGGATCATAATTGGAAATCAGGAAAAGACTTGCTGCTGAAGCTTTCAGAGATCGTTTCCAAAGGAGGAAATTTTCTGCTGAATGTAGGTCCGACATCAGAAGGACTTATTCCGCAGGCCAGTATTGACCGGCTGAGGTATGTTGGCAGATGGATGAAGAAAAACAGTGAGGCCATTTATGGCACCACTGCCAATCCTTTTTCTTGGCTACCATGGGGAAGAGCTACGCTTAAAGGAAATAAATTGTATCTGCATGTGTATGACTGGCCTCGGGACGGAATGTTAAAACTTCCATTGAGAAACAAAGTTAATAAAGCATATTTGTTGGTAGATCCTGAAAATCAACTCAAGGTAGAAAGCAATAAAGAGCATGTGGAAATATCTGTTCCTGCCGAAGCCCCGGATTCGGTAATATCCATTGTGACCCTTGAGTTTGAAGGTACTCTGGATGTTTTGCCGTTGCCTTCAGCCGGAAAAGAGGGAAAAGCTTCTTCGGTGGATGATATGACCAAAGTAGAGAATCTCTTTAATGGTAATCCGAAAGACAAATGGATGCCTGCAGCAGGGGACAAGAACCCCTGGATAGAGGTTGATTTGGGTGAACCCATTGCCATCGGACATTTTTCCATTGTGGAGCCCTGGCATCCTTGGAACCATAAATACCAGAAGTTTGAACTGCAGGTGAAAAAAGGAGATAAATGGATGACGGTTGTGAAAGGAACTACCGAAGGTTCCGGTCATTCCGAATCCTTTGAACCGGTAACAGGTCAGTATTTCCGTCTACTAATGACTGGTCCCGATGGTGACAGACCCGTCTTGAATGAATGGGTGCTGCACAGGGCGTTGTAGAAATTTAATGGTATATGGAGAAGTTCAAAATCTTGAACTTCTCCATTTTTTTATCAAAACAGATCCCTTTTTATCCGATCATTCCCATCATCGTTTTAACCGTAATATCGGCATCGTTGGCAATATCTGCAATGGTGGCATCAAGCATGTAACAGGGGGACGTGACCACTTTATATTTCTTGTCTACCGCAACCTCTCCGTGGCTGGTCTCCACATGATGTGCACCCATGGCTTCTATGGCTTCGGCCGTGGCTTTGTCCTTTCCGATGGTCACCTCCACGTCTCGCAGCACACAAGCAATGATCGCCGGTGAGATGCACAAAGCCCCAACAGGCTTGCCTGTCTGCACCATCGTTTTGATTGCTTCGGCCACCTCTTCATGGACCGTGCATCCGGTCCCCTTGAAAGCAAAATCACTCAGGTTTTTGGCTGCGCCATATCCTCCCGGCATGAGCAAAGCATCAAAATCTTTTGCATTGAATTCACTCAACGGACGTATTTTCCCCCGCGCAATACGTGCCGCCTCAACCAACACATTGCGTGTTTCATTCATCTCCTCACCCGTCAGGTGGTTGATCACATGATACTGGGGAATATCCGGTGCGAAAATTTCGTAAACGCCACCGTTCTTTACAACGGCATACATGGCCATCGTGGCTTCATGGATCTCTGAACCGTCCATGACCCCACTTCCGGCTAAAATTATTGCAAATTTTTTCTTACCTTCCATGGCTGAATAGTTTATGTTTTGGGTTTATAAAGTTAGTAAATTTTCGTTCTTGTTTTATTTATGAAACGCATATTTTTAGCCATCCCGGTGGGGCAGGATGACAAACTGATCCATTACTATAAGAAAATCCGGGATATGCTGCAAGAAGAAAAAATTAAATGGGTAAAACCGGAGAATCTGCATCTGACCCTTCATTTTTTCGGGGACACGGGAGAGGAGGATATCGGAAGGCTGAACAGCCTGCTTTCTGTTCGTATGAAAGATCTTACAGGCTTCGATCTGGTTTTCAATGGTGCAGGTGTTTTCCCCGGGGTGCACAGACCCCGGGTGTTATGGTTTAGGGTTACTCCTTCGGAAGCGTTGAACGAACTGGTCAATGCAGTGGAGGAGGTGCTGATAAAAGGGGATTTTGATTTACCCGACAAGCCTTTCTCACCCCATCTGACCATCGGTCGCATCAGGTGGCTCGAAAACCGGCAGCGTTTTGTGCGAATCCTCGGAGAATACCGGGAAAAAGAAATCGCCAGGCTGACCATACAGGAACTGTATCTCTATGAGAGCATCCTGAAACCCGGGGGACCGGAGTACCATGTGTTGCACAGGTATATATTGGAATGAGCGAATACGTCCCCGTTCGCCTGCCTACCTGAAGGCAGGTAAACCTCCCGTCAGATAGGATCCGCTTTGGCCGGGCGGAAAAAATCTGATTTCCGACACTTTTTATTACTTTCCTTTTCCTTTCAGTACGGTTATCAGGGTATGTAACAGGATTTTCATATCTACATACAGGGACATGTTCTCGATATAGATAAGGTCGTATTGCATGCGCTCGATCATCTCCTCCACATTTTCGGCATAGCCGTATTTCACTTGTCCCCACGAAGTGATACCGGGTTTTACTTTTTGCAGGTGGATATAATGAGGGACTTTATCCAGGATCTGATCCACAAAATGTTTCCTCTCGGGACGGGGTCCCACCAGTGACATTTCTCCTTTCAGAACATTGATAAAATTGGGTATTTCATCCATACGGGTACGTCGCAGAAAGCGACCCACAGAAGTAATCCTGGGATCGTTTCTGGAAGAGAGGGCAGGCCCTTCTTTTTCCGCATCTTTGTACATGGTCCTGAACTTGTAGATCATAAATGGTTTTCCGTGGCGTCCAACCCGTTCTTGTCTGAAAAATACCGGGCCCTCCGAAGTGAGCTTGATAGCGATAGTAATGATCAATATTGAGGGGACAGATAAAATCAACAGGGTCAGGGCTGCTGTGTAATCTATAAGTGTTTTGACCACTATCTGCCAGGCTGGCATCAGCTCGTGGGTGATCTCAATGAGTGGTGTGCCCAGAAAAGAAGTCATTCGTACCCTGCCGGCCAGTATGTCATACAGCTCGGGGATAGCCTGGAGGTGTGCCGGTGCGTTGAAAAGCTGGTTGAGAATGTATCCAATCTCTTTTTTCTCAGATTCTTCAATGGCCAGGATGATCTCCTGCACCTGCTTGCCGTCTGAAAGGATCTTTCTTGCTTTTTTCAGATTGCCAAGGTACGGAAGATGATTCTCCAGGGGACCTTTTCCTTCCGGGTTTAACGACACAAAACCGGTGAATTTATACCCTGCCTTGCCATTATTTTCTTTGAGACGTTTATAAATATTCAGAGCTTTCAGGTTATTGCCTATGATTACGGTATTGAAGACAATCTTGCCGGTATGAATCCGGTAATTGGTGACGGAGGTGATTAAAAGACGTGGAAGATAGGTGAATATGAACTGCAAGGCGAACAATACCACAACAGAATGATAGTAATTTTTATAGGAGACGATGACATCGTTCAGGATGATCATGAAAAAAAGAACTATCACCCCTACCAGGGTTACCACAAAGGTTTGTGCCAGTTCCTGAAGCCTGGATTTCCGGTATATGTTCCGGTAATAACCGGAAAGATAATGCAGAAACACCCACCCAATGGGTATAAAAAAAAGGCCCAGGATGAAATTCTTATCTGCTTGAAAAGGAACGGAATACCCAAATTTGGTCGATTCAATATAAATCTTGCGGTATGTAAAAAATAAGACCCACGTGGTCACTGAGGCAAGGTAGTCCGATATTAGGTATTTCAGGACCTGTTTTTTCGGGTTCATTAGAGGGTAACATGGTACATCCGGATTTTTAACGTAAAAACAGGAAGAATATTTTTGAAAACAGGAATTATTGCAGATTTTTTACAGCATGTCGGGGCATAAGGGAATTATGACGCACCTTATCCCGGATATATTGCTGGATCCGTGTGGTAGTAAGCCGATCTTCCATAAAAATGTTTTTTTCCTTTTCTTCTGACAGTAAAAATTGCCAGCTTCGGAAAAGGGAATGATTGTTATCAGGCAACAAGGCGGAGCCGGCATCGTATAATCCTTCGGGTTTTATCAGCGAGTGATGAACCTCCCCGGCCTTGAAATCATATTTTATCAGATGACCGGATTGTATCAACCGGAAGTAATATTCCCGGGATTGCGATAACCCTTCGTATCTGAACAAAGCCATTGCACGATTATCAAAATCAAGGCGTACATGGATCATATCTGTCCGGACCAGGCTTGAAGAATATATATTGACAACCGGTTTTTTCGGGAAAGCATGGAAAATGCGTAGAATGGATTCAAGGGAAAATAACAAATGATCAAGGGCTTTTTCCGTTTTGAACTGCAAAGGTGGCAAAGAGTAAATCATTTCGGCGTAAAAAGGGTTTGAAACAACGACAGGAATTTTACCGGAGGTAAAATGAGTCCATATCGGATTAAAACAAACCGCAGGTGTTTCTGCTTCTCCGGATAGTCTGACGATTTCGTTCATATTTTCAGGTGTCAGGTTGCCGGTATTTATGAAAAAAAGAGGCGTTGACTCACAAAGGGCATGCCTGATGAAAGGCATATCGCCGGAAGAAGGATCAGAAAAAATCACTCTGTCGGAACGGGAAATCAGATCAACAGGATCAGTGGAAGAGAAAAGATTGTGTTCCTGGGGGGAGTAGTCAGACGGCATGCCATGGGTAAAAAACAATATCTGCGTATTCTTTGTCTTCCGCTGTATTTTCCGGATCAGATCGATTGCTTTTCCGGAAAGACCGAAAACCCCGATTTTTATCATATTTTTGTAGCAATTTTTGCAAACATATAATTTTTACCGGGAAGATTTCCTGGTTTTCAGGGCAAGTTATTAACGGGCTGATGTTGATAAGTATATGGGAGATAGCCAGATAAATTAACTGATATGGAATATGTAAAATATGATTGAATTATACCGTAATATTATAGTAATTGTAAATGATGAAACAAAAGAACCTGGAAGACAATTATCTGCATAAAGGATTGCGGAAAAAACTATTGGAAGAACTTCGAAATAAGGGGATCAAGTCGGAGGCTGTACTGGATGCCATTAATAAAGTGCCGCGTCATTTATTTATGGACACAAGCTTTTTGAATTATGCATATAAAGACCAGGCTTTCCCAATCGGCGCCGGACAGACAATTTCGCAGCCTTATACGGTAGCCTTTCAAACCGAATTACTGGATATCCATAAAGGAGAAAAGATACTGGAGATTGGTACGGGCTCTGGATACCAGACTGCCGTATTGCTGGAGATGGGAGCACGTGTGTTTACCATAGAACGGCAGAAAGAATTGTTTCTTAACTCACAGGCCTTACTCACCCGTCTGGGTTATCATCCGAGATTTTTTTACGGCGACGGCTATAAAGGATTACCTGCTTTTGCCCCTTTTGATAAGATCCTGATCACGGCAGCTGCCCCCGAGATCCCCGTCACCCTGATCCGGCAATTAAAGAACAACGGAATTCTCGTTGCACCGGTAGGCGGAGAGACACAGGAAATGACACGCGTGATAAAACATAGTCGCGACGATGTTGAGATGACCAAACACGGTTACTTTGTCTTTGTTCCCATGATGAAAGGAACCAATGGCAATAACGGAACATCCGACAAATAATCAAATACCCGATCTTACCGGGATTAGCAGAAAGAAATCAAAGAAAAAAACCATGAGACAAAAACCGGGAGTAAAAAAATTTGTTTTCAATCCTTTTCAGGAAAACACCTATGTGTTATATGAGCCGGAAGGTGCATGCGTGATTATTGATCCCGGAAACAACTCCCCGGAAGAAGAGGAAGAGATTCTTTCCTTTATCAGGGATCAGCATTTACGGCCTATGCACATTTTGTTGACACATGGTCATCTGGATCACGTATGTGGAGCTCCTTTCTTTTTTGAAAAATTCGGACTCAGCCCCAAAATTCATCCGGATGATCTCTCTTTATACCGGACCGTAAAAATGCAGGGAGAGATGTTTTCTTTCCCAGTGGCAGATATGCCTGATGCGGAAAAACTGGTCATGGAACCCCTGGCGTTTGGAGATGTAACCCTGGAAGTGATCCATATGCCGGGGCATACACCCGGCGGGACAGCCTATTATGACCGGGCATATGGCCTGCTCTTTTCCGGAGACGTTCTGTTCAGGGGAAGCATAGGTCGTACCGACCTGATGGGAGGGGACTATAACCTCCTTAAAAACAGTATTAAAACAGAGATTTTGGAAAAAATGGATGATGAGGTCAGGGTGTTTCCGGGGCATGGCCCGGAGACTACCGTTGGCTATGAAGCACTCAGCAACCCGTTTCTGGATTTTTAATTCGCCTTTGCATTCCGCTATGGCGGACGGGTTACCCCGGGGGAGTTATCGAGGACGAAACCTGTATTTTCGAATTGAAAATTTATTTCGTCACATGATTTTTGTAGTTTGTTTTACTCATCCCTTTTTCTATTTTTAACCTGAATTATTTACTAACGTAAAACATGTTTTCATGACACCTTATACTTTTGCCGATCGCCATATCGGTCCGCGTGATAACGATATCCGACAGATGCTGGAAGTGGTTGGGGAAAAATCTCTGGACTCGCTGATTGAAAAGGTAATCCCTTCTGATATACGTCTGGATGAAGATTTCGAAATTCCGGCCATGTCGGAAGATGAATACCTGAAATACATCAAGAAAATTGCATCGGAAAACAAGATCTTCCGTTCCTACATCGGTATGGGATATTACAATACGGTCTTTCCGGCCGTGATCCAAAGAAATATCCTGGAGAACCCTTCCTGGTACACCTCGTACACTCCCTATCAGGCTGAGATTTCGCAGGGCAGGCTGGAAGCTTTGTTGAATTTTCAGACGGTGCTTATCGATCTGACCGCTTTACCTCTGGCCAACTCTTCGTTGCTGGATGAAAGCACTGCCGCTGCCGAGGCCATGCTCATGCTTTACAATGCCCGTTCGCGGGATGCTGTGAAAGCAAATGTCAATCGTTTCTTTGTGGATGACAATATCTTTCCACAGACATGGAGTATCCTCAAAACCCGTGCTGAAGCCAGAAAAATCGAACTGGTGAAAGGGTCGTGGGAGAAAACGATACCGGCTGAGGATTTTTTCGGGGCACTGGTGCAGTATCCCAATGCAGGGGGGCAGGTGTGTGATTACGAAGCCTGGACAGGGAAACTCCATGAAAACAATGTGCCGCTGGTTGTGGTGGCAGATATCCTGAGCCTGGCATTGCTGCGTCCTCCGGGAGAGTGGGGTGCCGACGTCGCAGTGGGATCGGTGCAACGCCTCGGACTACCGTTAAGCTACGGAGGGCCTCATGCAGGGTATATGGCTGCCAAGGAAGTGTATAAACGACATATGCCCGGCCGGATTATCGGGGTAAGCCGCGATACACACGGGAAGCCGGCATTGCGCATGGCCTTGCAGACACGGGAACAACATATTAAAAGAGAAAGAGCTACCTCTAATATATGTACAGCACAGGCCCTGCTGGCTACGATGGCCGGGATGTATGCCGTGTACCACGGACCGGAAGGTCTGAAAAAAATTGCCGGGAATATCCATGCTATGACCGGAACGTTGAATGAAAGCTTGAAAACCCTTGGATATGACCAGGTAAATGATAACTTTTTTGATACCCTGAAGATAAATGTACCTGATGAACAAAAAAAGGAGAAAATACGAAAACTGGCCCTGCAAAAAGAAATCAATCTGAATTATTTCGAGCCCGGATATGTGAAAATAAGCCTGGATGAGACAGTACATGAAAGGGACGTGCAGGACCTGGTTGACCTCTTTGCCGAGGCTGCCGGAAAGAAGACGTTTCCGGTAAACGTACTGACGGAAAAATTATATCTGGACCGGAAATTCCTGCGGGAAACGCCTTTCCTGCAGAATGCCGTATTTAATAAATACCGGTCCGAAACAGAGATGATGCGGTATATCAAAAAGCTGGAGCGGAAGGATATATCCCTGACGCATTCGATGATCTCTCTCGGTTCCTGTACCATGAAACTGAATTCTGCGGTAGAAATGCTGGCCGTTTCCTGGATGGAGTTCGGGACAATTCATCCTTTTGTGCCTGCCGAACAGGCGGCGGGCTATAGCCGGATAATCGACGATCTGAAAGAAGATATGTTAAAAGTAACCGGATTTGCCGATATCACTTTTCAACCCAATTCGGGAGCTGCAGGGGAATATACCGGCCTCTCTATCATTCGCCGGTATCTGGAAGATAAAGGACAAAGTGAAAGAAATGTGGTGCTGATCCCATCGTCGGCGCATGGCACCAATCCGGCCAGCGCTGTCATGGCGGGGATGAAAGTGGTAGTGGTGGATTGCGATGAGCTGGGCAATATCAAAGTGGACTCGCTGCGCCGCCTGGCTGAAGAGCATAAAGACCGTCTGGCTGCATTTATGGTTACGTATCCTTCTACGCACGGTGTTTTTGAAAGCCGGATAAAAGAAATGACCGGGATCATTCACTCTTTTGGGGGACTGGTATATATGGACGGCGCCAACATGAACGCACAGGTGGGGCTTACCAGCCCAATGATGATCGGAGCCGACGTATGTCACCTGAATTTGCACAAGACCTTTGCCATCCCCCACGGTGGTGGCGGTCCCGGCGTGGGACCGGTAGCTGTGGCGGAGCATCTGAAAGAATATTTGCCGGAACATCCGCTGGTGCCTGTGGGTGGATCAAAAGGAAAGATCACCGTCGCTGCGGCACCTTACGGCAGTGCCCATATCCTGGTAATCTCACATGCCTATATGCGACTGATGGGAAGTGAAGGCCTGAAAAAAGCCTCCGAAGTGGCAATACTCAATGCCAACTACCTTTCCAGGGCCCTGAAAGATCAGTTTAAAACCTTATATACCGGTGAAACCGGCTATGTGGGTCATGAGATGATCCTCGACTGCAGAGAGTTCAAACATGTGTCAGGCGTTACCGAAACAGATATCGCCAAAAGACTGATGGACTACGGTTTTCATGCACCTACGCTTTCTTTTCCGGTGCACGGAACCCTTATGGTTGAGCCTACCGAGAGCGAATCTAAAGCCGAACTGGACCGTTTTGTGGAGACGATGAAAAATATCTATGATGAGATCATGGAGGTACAGGAGGGGAAAATTGATCCTCAGGATAATGTTCTGAAAAATGCCCCCCATACACAGGAGGAAGCCCTGGCAGATGAGTGGACTCACCCTTATACACGCACAAAGGCTGTCTTTCCTTTGCCCTGGATTTCGGAGAATAAATTCTGGCCGGCGGCAAACCGGGTGGATGATGCCTGGGGTGACCGGCATCTGATGTGCTCGGTAGAGGGATTGGAGCATTTCCCGGCCGAAGAAAAAAGTTAGTTGAACAGATCGTCCGTGATCATATCCGTAAGCGCTTCCATGCTGATCCCGAAAGCACGGGCCTGACGAGGAATAATGCTCTCTTTGCTGAGACCAGGGATGGTGTTGATCTCCAGAAAATAAAGAATGTTCCTTTTCAGGATAAAATCAATGCGTGTTATACCCCGGCAGCCCAGCACAGAATAGATGTAAGATGCGGTTTCCTGAATCAGGGTAATTTTGTCTTCCGGCAAACGGGCGGGCGTGATTTCCTCGGCCAGACCTTCCGAATATTTAGCCTGATAATCAAAAAACTCATTGTGACTGACGATCTCCGTCGGGGGGAAGATTATATCGCGCGTAGAGGTCTTTAATACGCCGCAGGAGACTTCGGTTCCCTCAATAAATTCTTCGATGATCGCCTCATCACTTTCCTCAAAAGCTTTCCGGATGGCAGGGCCTACTTCCGAAGGTCTGGATACTTTGGATACGCCAAAACTGGATCCGCTGGCATTGGGTTTGACAAACAAGGGATATCTCATCTCTCCCAGATCAGGAGGTGTCCATCCTGCGTTCTTGCGTACCAGAACGGAAGAGGCTGTGGGGATATTGTACTTCTCCAGAAACAGCTTACAGGCAAATTTGTTGAAAGTCAACGAGGAGGTAAAGCTGTTACACCCGGCATAAGGGAGCCCGATCATTTCGAAATATGACTGCAACTTTCCGTCCTCTCCCGGACTGCCGTGGATGACAATAAATGCTCCGTCAAAATGAACGGTTTCTCCGTCTACCGGAAGTGTAAAAGCATTTTTGTCCACCGAAACCATGTCGCCCTGAGGCGTCTCCCAAAACCATCCTTCCCGGGTGATCAGAATAAGATACGTTTTGTAATACTTTTTTTTCAGGTGATTCATTACCTGCTTTGCACTTTTCAGGGAGATTTCATATTCGGACGAATACCCCCCGGCCAGTATGGCAATATTTTTGATTTTGTTTTCCATATACTTCGTCAATTGTTGCCGGCAGCTTGTCTGTATTGCTAATCTTTGGATTCTTTCTTCCAATCACGGATAAGAAACCCGTCTCCATACCTGACTACTTCCAGTTTCTGCCTGGCTTTCCAGCCCAGCTCTGCAATATCATCCATGGGAAGCGTTACCGCATAACTGGCTCCCCCACCCAGTTTTTGTAAGGTGCGGATGTGTTTTTTGGAAAGTTTTCTGCGTGCCATAATGTGAATTTTTTAAGTAGTGGGGAAAATAAATATTTAAATACATATTAAAATAAATATTTAAATACATATAAATTAGAAGATAAAATTACATATATAATCTTTAAAAGACAAATGGGAAAGCTAGAAATGAACGTAGTTAAGGGAATGGAGAATATCTCTCTGTTTTTCAGTCGCTGTTCGTCGTTCGTCCTTCCATATACTTTTTCCATTTCCGGATCACCTGTTCCATGTCATCTGGCAGTGGGGAATCGAAAGACATGATTTTGCCGGTGGAAGGGTGGATAAATTCCAGCGATTTGGCGTGAAGGGCCTGTCGCGGCAGGATATTGAAGCAGTTTATTACGAACTGTTGGTATTTACTGAAGGTGGTTCCTTTCAGGATGCGATCGCCTCCGTACTCAGCGTCGTTGAACAAAGGGTGCCGGATATACTGAAAATGCACACGTATCTGGTGAGTGCGTCCTGTTTCAAGGTGGCACTCCACCTTACTGATGTAGCCGAGGTCTTCCAGCACTCTGTAATGGGTGATGGCCGGCTTGCCCTGCGATCCGTCGGGGAATACAAACATCTTTGTCCGGTCCCTGGGGTTGCGGCCTATGTGTCCTTCTATGGTTCCTTTCTGATCCGGAGGTGTGCCCCATACGAGGGCTATGTATCTTCTTTTTACTGTATGAAGAAAAAATTGTTTGGCCAGTTTATTCATGGCTATCTCATTCTTGGCAATCACCAGGATGCCGGTGGTGTTTTTATCGATACGATGCACCAGCCACGGTCTGGTGTCTCCTTCACGAAAAGCCGGCTCATCCTTCAGATGCCATGCCAGGGCATTGACAAGGGTGCCTGTATAGTTACCATAACCGGGGTGTACCACCATGCCCGCAGGTTTATTGATGACCATCAGGTCGTTATCTTCATAAAGGACATCCAGGGGAATGTCCTGGGGGACGATCTCAATTACACGGGGAGGATGCGGGAGGACGATGGTGATGGTCTCTCCGGGTTTAACCTTGTAACTTGGTTTGACGGGCTGATTGTCCACCATGATATTGCCGGCAACCGCTGCATTCTGAATGCGGGTACGGGAGGTACTTTCCAGTCTGTTGATCAGGTATTTGTCTATGCGCAACGGTTTCTGTCCCGCATCTACAATGAAACGGTAGTGTTCATACAGTTCCTGCTGATCATTTTCCTTGTCGGTCATGCCTGGCAGATTAACGGGAGATGACAAAACGGGTGCGATAAACGAGCCGGTCATTCTGACGGACCACCAGGAGGTAGAAACCGTTGTGAAGCCCGGAAATATTTACCGTTCTTGTAAATCCTTTGTGTCGGTACAGGATCCTTCCGGTCATGTCGAGAAGGATATACTCGGGGTTTTGTATTTCCCGGTTATTGTATTTAATATACAAATGATCTTTTGCCGGTTGGGGATAGACCGTCCAGTCTTTGTTGTCCGGTTCGTGGGAAGGGACGGAAGCCAGCAGATTATGACCAGTGACCGGCCGTATCATGATTGAGCCCGGGATAGTGGAAGGCAGCCACTGGCCGCTGACATAGATTTGGTTCTTGTCCTGGTTGTTACGGTTCCTGTCAAAACCGACATTCAGAAAAACTGATGAATTTTGTTGCCATCCGACGTAAAAATCTCCTTCGGGTATCACTACTGCCGAGTCGAAGAAATAGGTGGTAAAACAATTCAGGCTGTCCCGGAAAACAGGAGACTGACTGATTTTCTGATAAATATTTTCTCCGGGATTGTCCCCGTCTGCAGCCCATACCATCAGATTGAATGTTGTACTGTTGGCATCTTTCCAGGATTCATTGAAGTAGATTCTGATTGCCTGAAGGGTGTCGGGTATATAGGCATGAAAACGGATGGCCACCGCAGCACGGTCCATACCGTTGCCGCTTAGACCGTACCCTGCTTCGGCCGACCCGTCATCGTAAGCAAAATAGTCCCTGAAAACCTGGTAATAAGTGACGGTGTCGTTTATCTTGGGATCATAATTGTCGGTGATAAGATAGCTTCGCACACGAAAGACAACCGAATCGGGTGCGGGAGAGTTGAAGGTATAGATGAGGGGTGAGGTGTAGGTTTCTGTGGTAAGGGGTCCTATGTTTACGGCGCCTCCCGTATAGGCATGTGATTGCTGCCCTGTGAAAAGGTCGGTGATCTCAAATTGCCTGGTGACATTGCGGACGATGGTGTCGTTATTGCGGTAGGTCACTGGCAGGAAACTACCCATTTCCGTCAGATAAGTCTCCCTGAAATGCCGCCAGGGCATGGCCTCATAAGTTTTCAGCACCGACTTTAACGGGGAAGTTATGGCAACATCATGCATGACCGTATCGTCTTTGAAACGGTCCCGGTCCAGATAAACGTAATCAATATTCCACTGGTCGCAATTGCCGACCCTGCCCGGATCACTTGAGTTATAAGAGATACTTGCATAATTGCGAAAGCGGAAACGAAACCCTGCATGCAGGAAAGCTGTGTCTTGCACCGGCAGGATGACCATGCGGAAAGGAGTGATGGTGTCTGGCGCCAGGGAGTCCCCCGGGATGTTCCATACCGTATGCCATGTCTGCTGAAGAGGTGCATAGAAATCCAGGCAGAGGGAGTCGTCCTGATTGGGAAAGTCGCCCAATCCTTGTGGTTGATAGTAAAAACTGAAAAAGATATTGCTTGCGGGAGAATAATTCAGGTACAGCGGTTTACTGGTTAAATGGTCGGCAATGAAAGGAAATGGTTCAGCGTCGGGATAAAGGGATCCTTTTTCGTTAATGGCATCAAGTGTGGCGACGCCTATGGTGGGAGGAGAGACTCCCAGAGTCTGGTTGACAAACACATCCCGGTCTGACCAGAAGGCCGGATCAGGATAAACACGAAACGTGGAAAAATCATCTAAAAACGGCAGGGACAGGGTATCCGGTGTCAGCAGGCTTTTGGCCGTATGCTTCAGGATCCCGGTATATGCTTTTCTGACAGTAGGATTGACGACCAAGGGCACCAGCTTTTCCTGTGCTGTAACCACCAAGTTTGTAATAATAAATACAAGGATACACAAAAGCTTATTTTTCATTCGGTACAGGAGGTTCTTCGATGGTTAATGTGTCAGGGACAGGCAAAAGGGCTGAGTCCAGTGTAAACCACAGATATATGGATGAGCCTACCGGAACAAACAGATCTTCTTTTTCTTTATAAGCAGGACTTTGCTTCCAGACAAATGCCGACATGGAATCTTTGGCGTCATGGACTGTGGAGTCATACACGATGGCCCCCTTGTTCAGAGCCGTGCTGATAATTACCTGTTCGGCTTTTTCCAGAGTCATTCCGGTAAAATCGGGCAATGGTGTTTTTTCGTTGCTCAGTCCCTTACCGAGAACGAGATCCACGGAAACCCCCTTCTCAAGAGAATCACCGGGTTGTAGTTCACGTTCTTCATACATTTCTTTTAAAACATTATTGATTGCAATGTCAGGGACATATTTCAGTTTGCCTACCTGAAAGCCGTTCGATTCGAGAAGCGCCTTGGCCTGGCGTAACGAATAACCTACCACATAAGGTACTGGTATCACTTCGGGATGAAAAGCGTTGATAATAAGAAATATCTTGCGTCCTTTTTTTACCATTGAACCGGCTTTGGGATTCTGTTCGACGATGGCCCCGGCAGGAACTTCTTTTGTATAAACCGAATCCTGAACAACCAGGACGAAATGACCTTTCTTGATCAGTGACTGGCATTCCTTTACCGTCAGGCCATAGAAATCGGGTACTTCTTTTTTCTGCCCGTGACGGGTATACAACTTTAACCAGATCAATATAAGAAATATCAGAAATATAGATATCAAAAGGGCAAAGAGTAAATTTTTCAAGAAAGTCTTGCTGATAAGAAACCGTCCCAAACTCATGCCGACAGCAGTATTAATGGTTCATTAGTAATTGAACGCAAAAGTAAAGATAAAATTATAGGAAGACAAGTGGAACGATAAAATGCGATCGATGATTATTGAACAAGGCTACAGATTATTGTTAATCACACGCCTATGCCATCAATCGCAGATTTGTAAAAAATGAAAAATGTAATAAGTATGGATAAAAAGTATGAAAGGATTCTTTATACTTTGTATTTCGGTTCGTCGGAAACAGAAAGTTTTTTCCGTCCTTTAATGCGGCGGCGTGCCAAAACTTTCCGGCCATTGACTGTTGACATGCGTTCCCGGAAACCGTGTTTATTTTTTCTCTTGCGCCGTGATGGCTGAAATGTCCGTTTCATATTTGTAATTTCTTATTTGCCTGACCTGAAAAATTATCTGCAGTAGTATGTAAACAGGCTGCAAAATTAATGTTTTTTTATAATACTCAAAAAAATTGTTGAGATATTTCAGGATGAGGAAAAAAGTATTTTTTTTGTTTCAAAAAAAGGTTCTTGGAAATAAGTGGAAACGGGAACTACGGTAATGTTTTTATCTTTATCGCCCGGAAAAATGTGATTGTTAATGTCGCCACCTGTCAGGTAGATGATTCCGCATTTGTCTCTCCGGGCAGATTTCTTGAGCAGATGACGGGTCTGGCGGCGGAAAAATCCAAACTTACTGACTCCGCGTCCTATAATATAATTGTATTGGCCCTTCAGTTCTTCTGCCCGGATTTTCTGACAGGTAACATTTTTAAGGTGCAGGTTGTTGGCCAGGGCTTCCACAACTTTAATCTTTTTCCCAATGTTATCTATAAGATGGAAATGGGATTCCGGAAAAAAAATAGCCAATGGCAGACCGGGCAGTCCGCCTCCCGTGCCTACATCGAGGATATTTTCACCGGGAAGAAAAGACCGGAATTTGGCAATGGCCAGGGAATAAAGAATGTGATGTTCGTAAAGGTTGACTATGTCTTTTCGGGAGATAACATTAATACGTTCATTCCAAAAGGCATACCCTTTGGCAAGTTGTTCGAAAAAGGATATTTGTTTGTCGCTCAGCTCGGGGAAATAAGTGAGGATTCTGCTCAAACCTGGATGCATGGGCTACGGTTTGGTATCGTTGTTTTTTTTCAGAATATTGTAAAGAAGTTCTTTGGCACGGAACAACTGTGCTTTTATGGTACCAAGCGGAAGATTAAGTTCATTGGCAATCTCTTCATAGGAATATTCCTTGAAATATCTTAAAACGATCAGATCTTTGTACCGGGGTTTTAATTGATCAACAATGTTATGCATTAATACTGCTTTTTGACTCTTGATCATGTTTTCTTCCGGGTCGGGAGAGTTTTCCTGAATGGTCAGAGGGATCCCGTCCTTGTTGCTGTGGTCCTGATCAATGGATATCAGAGGGGTGCGTTGTTTTCGGATAAAATCAATACAGTTGTTGGAAGCTATCCTAAAAAGCCAGGTGCTGAAAGCAAAGTCCGGAACGTACTGATGCAGGTTTTTAAAAGCTTTTCCGAAGGTTTCAATGGTTAGATCTTCCGCATCGGTAGGGTTGTTTACCATCTTCAGCAACATGTAATAAATGGCATCACGGTAACGGCTCATGAGTTTTGAATAAGCCTGCTGGTCGCCTGACAAAGCCCGGTGGACAAGCTCCAGGTCTTTTTTGGCTTTTTCTGATAAATTGTTATTTGCCACGTTTACTACCATGATATTTTTGCCGTTCGGGAAAGATTGGTTAACCAGATAATAAAATATATAAAAGGAATGAATATATCATAGATTAACGAAGATAATAATAATTGCTTTTCTGCCAAACGTTTTTCAGCATATCCGAATACAATACCCATGATAATCCATCTGACTATTACAGCTCCGGCTGGAATAAACCAGGACACGGGAAGAAAAAAAAGAAAACCTACAGAAAGAAAAAAGAGGATACGGAAGAACATTTCTCCTCCCAGAAGCCATTTACTTATCTTTGTATAATAACGTGCCGTCGTGATATGCCTTTTTTTATTTAAGAACCATTGTCGCCACGACTGGGGTGGTGTTGAAAGGGTTTTGGTCCGGGGGTCTGTTTCCACACGGGTATTGTTTTTTCCGGCCAGATGGTTTACCAGTAGGTCATCATCACCGGAAGCAAGTTTGACGAAATAATTGTGTTTGCAGATTTCATAATACAGCGGTTTGCGGTATGCCATATTACGGCCTACACCCATGTATGGCCGGCCCCGCAAGGCGAAGCCCAGATATTGAACAGCAATGAAAAAACTTTCGTAGCGGACAAAATTGTTCAATAATCCTTTTTGGGGGATAAACCCGCCATACCCAAGGACAATGGAGGTCTTTTTGGTGAAATTGCGTGCCATAAGGCGTATCCACTGATCAGAAACCGGTTTACAATCTGCATCCGTAAACAATAGCCATTCGTTTTTGGCAGCTTTGATACCCACCAGTACAGCCAGTTTCTTGCTATGTGTGAACCTTTTGTCTTTGGTAATCGTGGTGAATTTCAGATGTTTGTATTGATCGGAATAATTTTTCAACAAAGATTCGGTGTTATCTGTAGAGGCATCGTTGACGACGATGACTTCATAATTGGGATAATCTTGTGTGAGGATTTGCGGAAGAAACTGTCTGAGATTATTTTCTTCATTTCTGGCGCATATGATAACAGAAACAGGAATATCCGTATTTTTTTTCTTTGGGATCTGTTTAAAACCCACAGCTGAATAATACCAGAGATAATAAAAGATCTGGACGGCAAGTGATACTCCGTTGATAATCAGAATAATATCAGTAAGTTGTAAACGTGAAAGCATTTTGGAAAATTGATCGCAAGTTTATCAAAGTTTTCCATGGCTTGCAAATCTTTTACAGGAAGTTTTATAAAACGACAAAAATTGTGCGTGAATATTATGAAAAAATTTATGTAGGTTTGCCCGAAAGGGCAGGATATGTTTTTTACAATAACGAGTAGGGACAAGACCACAAAGGCACGTGCCGGGATCATCAGGACGGACCACGGAGAGATCAGAACACCGGCATTTATGCCGGTAGGGACAGCAGGGAGCGTGAAGGCCGTGTCGCAGCAACAGTTGGAGCAGGAGGTGAAAGCTTCCATTATTTTGGGTAATGCCTACCATCTGTATCTGCGTCCCGGATTACTGGTGCTGGAAAAAAGCAGAGGCTTGCACCGCTTTATGAATTGGAAACATCCCATACTGACTGATAGCGGAGGGTATCAGGTATTTTCCCTGACGAATACTCGTCAGCTTGCGGAAGAGGGTGTCTGGTTCCGTTCTCATTTTGACGGTTCCAAACATCTTTTTTCACCTGAAAAAGTGGTGGATATTCAGCGTGTGATTGGATCAGATATTATGATGGCGCTGGATGAGTGTACGCCTTATCCCTGTACTTATGAATATGCAAAAGATTCACTGGCGTTGACACATCGCTGGTTGGAACGGGGCTGGCAGCATTTTCTGGAAAGCAAGCCATTGTATGGCCATGATCAGGTATTTTTCCCTATTGTCCAGGGCAGTGTATATCCTGATCTGCGGGAAACATCGGCCCGGACAATTGCTTCCTACGATGCGGAAGGGTATGCCATAGGCGGTTTGTCTGTAGGTGAACCCGTGGAGGATATGTACAATATGGTTGATCTGGTTTGTGATATTCTTCCTGAATGCAAACCCCGGTATTTAATGGGGGTGGGGACACCTGTCAATATTCTGGAATCCATTGCCAGGGGAGTGGATATGTTTGATTGTGTCATGCCGACACGTAATGCACGTAACGGAATGATCTTTACCCATCAAGGGATCATCAATATTAAAAACCTGCAATGGAAAGAAGATTTTTCCCCCATCGATCCGTTGGGTCCGTCACTGTATAGCAGAACTTATACCAAAGCTTATCTTCGACATTTGATTCTCTCGAAAGAAATTCTCGGAGCACAAATTGCTACCATACACAATTTAAGTTTTTATATTTGGTTGATTAATCGGGCAAGGGAAAAAATAGTGCAGGGAGAGTTTGGAGAGTGGAAAATGGAAATAATTGAAAAAATAGGAAAAAGGTTGGCGCAGGCGTGAAAAAACTGGATAAATATATTATTAAAAAATTTCTCGGGACATTCATTTTTTCCATTGTCCTGATCCTGGGTATCGCCATAGTATTTGACCTGAGCGAAAAACTGGATAATTTTATAGATCATAAAGCTCCTTTCAAAGCGGTGATTTTTGATTATTATTTGAATTTTATTCCATATTTTGCCATTCTTTTCAGTTCGCTGTTTGTTTTCATTTCTGTAATTTATTTTACCTCTAAGATGGCTTACAATTCTGAGATCATTGCTATCATCAGTAACGGAGTTAGTTTTTACCGGCTGTTAGTTCCCTATATGTTCTCGGCACTTGTGATTGCAGTGGGTTCATTCCTGATTTCCAATTTTCTGTTGCCTCATGCCAATGCCCGGAGATTGGCTTTTGAAGAGGTTTACGTTGGACGAACGCAACGTTACCGTTCCAATAACTATAATATTCACAGACAGGTTAGACCAAACTTATATATATATATGCAGAGTTATTCGCCTATCAGCAAGAGCGGTCAAAAGTTTTCGATCGAGAAGTTTGATGAACAAGGCAAGCTGAAAAGTAAATTGTTAGCCGATTATGTGAGATGGGATACGGCAACTCATAAATGGAAAATAAATAATTATTATATCCGGATTATTTCCGACAGTCTTCATGAGAAAATAGAAAAGGGTATCAGGATGGATACGACATTTTTCCTAACCCCTGACGACCTGGCTACCAGGAAAAATATAACGGAGACGCTTAATCTGGGTGAACTGAAACAATTTGTAAAAAATCAACGATTGCAGGGCACGGAAAATATTGAAGAGTATGAGATAGCCCTACATAACCGTTTTTCATTTCCTTTTTCGGCATTTATACTAACCCTGATCGGGTTATCCCTGTCATCCAGAAAACTGAAAGGGGGTATCGGGGTGCAGATCGGTACAGGCATCGCCCTTAGCTTTGCTTATATCCTTTTTATGCAGTTTTCTTCTCAGTTTGCCATAGGAGGGAATATGAACCCCCTTCTGGCATCCTGGCTGCCCAGCATGATTTTTGCCGTCATTGCAACCATCTTGTTTTTCATGACACCCAAATAAATAAGACTGTGGTTGTTGTTTTATGTTATATGTTGTGAGACAGATATCTTGGTTGGTTTGGTAGTAATTTTTCCCTGGAATATTTTTTTTAATAATAGGGATTTTGTAACGTTGCATTATGTAAATATGTTTTATAGCATTTTGATATTTATATTAAATTTAATAAGTGATGGCATTAAAAAGAAAAATTCAGGAATTACAGAAGCGTCGCGAGGAAGTATTGCAGGGAGGTGGCGAGAAAGCGGTACAGAAGCAAGTGTCTATGGGAAAATTGACTGCCCGTGAACGTATTGTTGCTTTGTTGGACAAGGGGTCTTTTAACGAGTATGATATGTTTGTTGAACATGATGCCAGGGATTTTGACATGGATAAGAAGACCTTGTATGGTGACGGGGTGATCGTAGGAACCGGAACAATTCATGGCAGGCCGGTAGCAATTTTTGCACAGGATTTTACCATTGCGGGAGGTTCGCTCGGGCTTATGCATAGCCGGAAGATAACCAAGATTATGGATCATGCTTTGAAAATGCGTATGCCTTTGATCGGGATCAATGATTCGGGAGGTGCCAGGATCCAGGAAGGTGTGAACTCTTTGGCCGGATACGGCGAGATCTTTTACCGGAACACTTTATCATCAGGAGTGATTCCGCAGATATCCGTGATATTAGGACCCTGTGCTGGAGGTGCTGTATATTCTCCCGCATTGACTGATTTTGTATTTGTGGTGGACAATATTTCCAAAATGTTTATTACCGGGCCCAGTGTGATCAAGACGGTGCTGGGCGAAGATATTTCCATGGAAGATCTTGGGGGAGCACGCATTCATAGTACCATCACGGGAAATGCACATTTCTTTGCAAAAAATGAAAAAGAGTGTTTTGGTCAGATACAGAAACTGTTTTCTTTTATCCCGTGGAATAATGAAGAGAAACCACAGAAGATCGCTTCCAAGCCTCCAAAAAGGGATTATAAGATTGAAGATATTGTCCCGTCTGATCCGAAACTTCCTTATGATGTGAGGGATGTAATAAAGGCAGTAGTGGATGATTCCGATTTCTTTGAGATTATGGAAGGATGGGCCCTTAATCTGGTGATTGGTTTCGGACGTATGGGAGGCCGTACTGTCGGTTTTGTAGCTAACCAGCCAATATTCCTGGCTGGCGTGCTGGATGTGGATTCTTCCGATAAAGCGGCACGTTTTATCCGGTATTGTGATGCTTTCAATATTCCAATCGTAACATTTGTCGATCTTCCGGGTTATTTGCCGGGAGTGGATCAGGAACATGCCGGTGTGATCCGCCATGGTGCCAAGGTTTTGTATGCTTACAGTGAAGCTACTGTACCCAAAATGACGGTGATTATACGTAAAGCGTATGGCGGAGGTTATATTGCCATGAGTTCCAGACATCTGAGAGCTGATTTTGTGTTTGCCTGGCCTTCGGCAGAAATTGCCGTTATGGGTCCCGAAGGGGCAGCCAATATCATCTTCCGCAAAGAAATCAGTAAGGCGGAAGATCCAGAGAAAATGAGAAAACAAAAAGTTAAGGAATACAAGGATAAATTTGCTAATCCTTATGTGGCTGCTGCAAAAGGTTATGTGGACTCGGTGATCGAACCGTGTGAAACCAGAAAGCTCTTATTACATGCACTCGAGGTATCAGAAAATAAGGAAATCTCTGTTCCTAAGAAAAAACACGGCGTACCTCCTTTTTAATTAACTTATGCTTTTATCTCCCAAGAAAAATTTTTTCCAGATGGAAATGAAAAAAGAAAAAAAACCCAAAGCCATTCTCAATATAGATGGTACGGAATATAAAACCATTTTACCGGAGGATTTTGAAAAACGCATAAAATACCATTTGCCCGAGTTGGATCTGATTCGTTCGTTTATTGCCGGAAATATTCGGAAAGTCAACGTGAAAGAAGGACAAAAAATAAAAAAAGGGGATAAACTAATAATTTTAGAAGCTATGAAGATGAAAAACCGTGTGTTGGCTCCTATGACAGGAAAGGTAAAAAGGATATATGTTAAAGAAGGGGAAAATGTAAGGAAAGATCAGCTTCTGTTGAAGATCGAACCGGATAACAAATAGGTTATAGCTGCTCTGACCAGGTTTGATAATTCTGGGGCAATGAGAGGTTCCTCGGAGGGGCGTCAAAAAGACCGTAAACGGAGGAACCACTACCGGAAACGGAAGCAAACCATGCACCACTTGCATACAAATGTTTCAGTAATTTCTGAATTACGGGAAAATCCCGCGAGAGAGGCTCTTCGAAATGGTTAATGAGATATTTTTTCCATTCGTTACGGGGTTTGGTGATTGCCTCTTTCAGTGACATACCTTTTGTAGAGATCCGGGCTATATTATACATACGACCTGTATCCAATGTAAAACCCGGGAAAATGATCAGGACATATATGCCGTGTAAATCCAAAGACACAGGAGTGAGTTTCTCGCCTTTACCGGAAGCCAGTGCCGGCTTGTTGACCAGGAAAAAAGCGCAGTCACTACCAAGTTGTGCTGCCAGTTGATGTAATTCATGAAAAGAAAGGTCGAGAGAAAATAACCGTTGAATTGTTTTCAGGGTAAAAGCAGCATCGGAAGAACCACCACCCAGTCCTGCCCCCACAGGGATCTGCTTGTGCAGATGGATCCTTATCCCAGGCAGGTCATACCGTTCCTGCATAAGGGAAGCGGCTTTGTAAATGAGATTATCTTTTGAACATCCCGGCAGGGGAATACCACTTATCTTGAATCGGATGCCACTGGAAAAACCGGAGGGGAGAATCTCCAAAATGTCACTCCATCCAACAGGATAAAAAAGAGTCTCAATATCGTGAAACCCATCAGGACGCTTGCTAAGAATACGCAAACCCAGATTTATTTTAGCGTTGGGGTAAACAATCATGATTGAATTTTTCAGGAATAAAGATAAAGGAATATCCGAATTGAGCACTATGTACGGGATGGGGAAATTTATTAACAGAAAAATTTTTTTTTTAACATTTGGTGTGTAAAAGTAAGTAAAAAGTGATAGGTTACGTCAGGATCATTTCGTAATTTTGATTGGTACAAAAACAATGCAATGGCAGGAAGGGAAATCAAAAAGAAAAACATCGGAAAACCACCCTTAGTGGACGATATGGGGAAAATACCCCCGCAGGCGGTAGAACTGGAAGAGGCTGTATTAGGAGCCATTATGTTGGAAAAAGATGTAATCCTTTCGGTATTGGATATTCTGATTCCGGAGAGTTTCTACAAAGAGACGCATCAGAAGATTTATGCGGCGATTGTCGAATTGTCACAACAGCAAAAACCGATAGATATTCTTACTGTTAAGGAAGAGTTGAAGAAAAGGGGTGAGCTGGAAGAAGTGGGAGGGGCTTATTACCTGTCTCAGTTGACAAGCCGTATTGTATCTTCTGCCCATGTTGAGTATCATGCGCGGATCATTGCTCAGAAGTTTATACAGCGTGAGCTGATAAGAGTTTCTTCAGAAATACAGCGTCGTTCATTCGATGAAAGTATTGATGTGGATGACTTGCTGGACTTTTCCGAGCAGGAGTTGTTTCAAATTGCCGAAGGATATATAAAGAGGGAGACTTCCAAGATCAATGTATTGGTACATAAGGCTATTGAACAGATACAGGAAGCAGCCAAGCGGGAAGATAACCTCAGCGGTATACCCTCCGGCTTTACCAAGTTGGATCGCATGACCTCTGGCTGGCAGAAATCCGATCTGGTGATTATTGCCGCCCGGCCTTCCATGGGGAAAACAGCTTTTGCTCTTTCCATGGCCCGTAATATTGCCATTGACCATGAACGGCCGGTTGCGATTTTCTCTCTCGAAATGTCTTCGCTTCAATTGGTTAATCGCCTGATTGTCAGTGAGACGGAGCTGCCCATACAAAAAGTACGGAATGGAAAACTCACTGATGATGAATGGAAAATACTGGAGGACAGGATCAAGAAACTGATCGAAGCCCCTATTTACATTGATGACACTCCGGCTATCTCATTGTTTGAATTCCGAGCTAAATGCCGCCGTCTGAAAATGCAATATGGTGTCGAATTGGTAGTGGTGGATTACCTGCAGCTAATGACTGCTCCTACAGACAATAAAGGAAGCCGTGAGCAAGAGGTGAGTTTTATATCCCGTACCCTGAAAACAGTGGCAAAAGAACTGGATGTGCCAATCATAGCCCTGAGCCAGCTAAACAGGTCTGTGGAGATGCGCTCGGGAAATAAACGACCACAACTGTCTGATCTGCGTGAGTCCGGCGCCATCGAACAGGATGCCGATATGGTTTTGTTTATTCATCGGCCCGAGAAATACAATATTACGGAATTTGAGGATGGTACTTCTACGATCGGCGTGGCCGAGATCATTCTCGCCAAACATCGAAACGGTCCTATTGGAGACGTGCGCTTGCGGTTTGCAGACAAACTGGCACGATTTACCGACCTGGAAGATTATGAGGCTATGCTGGATTCGGAAATAAATGCACCCAAAACAATGACCTACAGCTCAAGGATGAACAATGAACCGGAAACCCATGGAGGAAAAGGATTCTTTGAGAACAATACACCTTTCTGAATCAACATAAAGTTTATCGGAGTTCAACTGGCTGTTTGAGGTTGAACGATATTGTTTTACAAGTAGGGGCTTAAAGTTTTGAGCCTCTACGCTTACAATTTATTCTTCATGTCTTTTGAGTTTCCGGCTGATTTTCTGAATGGCTGTTTGTATGGATTCTTCCGGTTGGATCACATTGTTGGGACCCCAGAAATCAGGATCTTCGAAAGTACTTACTTCTTCGGTAAAGATATCATGCCATTTAAAACTCTCTCGGTATTTTGGCTTTTTTACATTATTATAATCAATATCCGTCACTACAGCTTCTGAAAGAATTGTATAATGTGACCGGAATAATTTCTTAGTCCACTTAGTGCGAAAGCGGTTTTCCAGTCGCATGTAATTCAAAACCCACTTACCATCCAGGAACCGGTATTTTACTAAATAAGCAGCGCTTAACACATCTACATGCAACCGGGCGGGTTTTTTAAGGATCAGATATTTAGCAGCTTGGTCAATTTGTTTGGGACTGATCTCATATTCTACCTGTACAATTGCCAATGAGCTGGTGTCCAGATATATGGTACCACGGTATAAGGGGATGGTTACCGTATCTTTTTGATCAAAATGAATTGCATATGTAGTACGGCCGTCGATTTTTACCTGACCGCCTATGGAATAATCGTAATAATCAAATACGTATGCAGAGAGGATGTCCCCGGGGGTCTTGGCCAGATCGAGATAAAATGCCGTGACAGGCCCTCCCTGTAGTTTAACCATTAAAGTATCTTCCCGCTTGACATAAATTGCTTTTCTGCCTTTATAAACTGACACCCTGTCAAGACCCAAATTGTTTGTGTAGGATGCTTTGTAGATATCCAGCACGGCTTCCCCTACGGACAGGTATTTGAAAGAGCCTTTTTTAACCGTTTCCCGGTAAAAAGCAGTCATCATAGCCGGATGATTACTGTAATTTGCAGATATATTTTTCATCGCCTGCTTTAGCAACATCACAGGATCCAGGTTATGGACAATGACTGCAGGGATCGGAATAATATCCGGAACCAAAGGGATGGTATTATAATTGTCCTTTAATGAGGAAACAGACATGAACTTCTGCTTGTATCCCATGCAACTGAAGCCTATTTTATGGTCTGCATATGCTGTAGGAACTTTAAGCAAAAAACGACCTTCCGTATTTGTTACTGTTCCGATATGGGTTCCTTCTATAAAAACAGAAGCAAAAATTATTGGTTGCTTGTTCTTCGCATTGATGACCTCTCCTGCCAGTTTCAGGAAGGTTACTGTATCGTTTTGCTCTGAGGGAGAAAGGTTCCTGCTGTAAGATATTGCCTGTTGTATTGTGACCAATAGGATGAAGAAAAACATTTTGCATGTTATGGAGTATCTTTTCATATTATTATTGTGAGTTTATTTTCCAAATATCATTTGTTTAAGATAATAAAAAAATAAGGAATAATCATAACTTTTTTCATTAAATGTTCAAAATATTTTGTCTTATGTTTTTCAGAAGAAAAAGATTTTTTAAAATTTCTGGTACAAGTAAGGCGTTTCATATTTTATATAATTTATATTTGTGGCAATTTTTAAAATAAAATTGAATCAGGAAATTTTTGTTATGAACAATTAAATCTAATCATTATGAAAAAGAAAGTTTTTTCAGGCCTGCTTTTCTTTTTGTTTTTTCCTTTTTTATCCATAGCTAGTGAGGCTGACCTGAATATCCCTGATATGAGGGAGAGTGTATTTTCTAAACTTGGGGGTGTTGACGGCTGGAGTCTGTTGTTTTATGGGTTGATCTTTGTGATCTTCGGATGGGTCTTCGGGATATGGACCTATGCCAAGATCAAAAAGATCCCGGCTCACAAGTCCATGTTGCATGTCTCTGGCATTATTTATGAAACATGCAAGACCTATTTATTGCAACAAGGGAAGTTCCTGATGATATTGTTCGGGATTGTAGCCATAGCTATTATCTATTATTTCTTCGGCTTGAGCCATATGCCCATTCCGAAGGTTCTTATGGTTATTCTTTGGACCATTATTGGTATTTCAGGTTCTTACGGAGTAGCCTGGTATGGCATCCGGATTAATACCCTGGCCAACAGCCGGACCTCATTTGCTTCATTGAAAAAACATCCCTGGGAGGTTACTTCTATACCATTGCGGTCAGGGATGAGTGTGGGAGTCTTGTTGGTAACGGTAGAGTTATTTATGATGATCTTTATCCTTTTGTTTGTTCCGCGTGACAGTGCCGGCGCTTGTTTTGTAGGTTTTGCGATCGGTGAGTCGCTGGGGGCCAGTGCACTGCGTGTAGCCGGAGGGATATTTACCAAGATTGCAGACATTGGAGCCGACCTGATGAAAATCGTATTTAACCTTCCGGAAGATGATCCGAGGAACCCGGGAGTGATTGCCGATTGTACCGGTGATAATGCCGGCGATAGTGTTGGACCTACGGCTGATGGTTTTGAGACTTATGGCGTTACTGGCGTAGCCCTGATTTCTTTTATTGTACTGGCTGTTGTAGGTACTGATTTCCAGGCCAATCTGATTGTTTGGATCTTTGTCATGCGTATCATGATGGTGATTACTTCTCTTCTATCCTATTGGATCAACGATATGTTCGGAAAGGCCAAGTACGGAAAAGCCGAAGATTATAACTTTGAAGCGCCACTTACCACCCTGATATGGATCACTTCCTTTATTTCCATTCTCAGTACTTATCTGGTGAGCTATTTCATGCTCGGAGGCGATATCCGACTTGAGAATGGAATGGTTCTGACAGGGCTCTGGTGGAAACTTTCCACGATCATTAGTGTGGGCACGCTGGCTGCTGCACTGATACCGGAACTAACCAAGGTATTTACTTCTCCCAACTCACGCCATGTGAAGGAGATTGTCACTGCTTCACGCGAAGGAGGCGCCTCCCTGACGATCCTCTCGGGACTTGTGGCCGGAAATTTTTCAGCTTTTTGGGAAGGACTTACGATTGTAGCTCTCATGGCTCTGGGTTATTTTGTTAGTACGTTGGGCCTGAATGCTATTATGATTTATCCGACAGTATTTGCTTTCGGACTGATAGCCTTTGGTTTACTGGGGATGGGTCCGGTGACCATTGCAGTAGACAGTTTCGGACCGGTGACGGACAATGCCCAATCGGTATTCGAGCTTTCCCGGATCGAAAAACTGGATAATATTGAACGGGAAATTGAGGAAGATTTCGGATTCAAACCTGATTTTGAAAAAGGGAAATACTATCTTGAATCCAACGACTCGGCCGGGAATACATTCAAGGCAACCGCCAAGCCCGTTTTGATCGGAACGGCTGTGATCGGGGCTACCACTTTGATCTTTGCGATCATTCTACTGTTGAGAAACCTGGGACTTCTGCAGCTTGAATTGCTGGATCCGCAGGTTATCCTCGGGTTTATTACCGGGGGGGTGGTGATCTACTGGTTTACGGGGGCTTCGCTGCAGGCGGTTACCACAGGAGCTTATCGTGCCACGGCTTTTATCAAAAAAAATATTAATCTGGATCTCCAGGAATCCAGCATAGAGGATTCGAAATCCGTTGTAAAGATCTGCACCAAATATGCACAGAACGGGATGTGGAATATCTTTGCGGTAATCTTTTCATTGACACTGGCTTTTGCTTTCTTTGACCCCAATTATTTTGTTTCCTATCTGATTTCCCTGGCTGTTTTCGGTCTCTTCCAGGCCATTTATATGGCCAATGCGGGAGGATCCTGGGATAATGCCAAGAAAATTGTGGAAGTAGATCTCAATGAAAAAGGTACGCCATTGCATGAAGCTACGGTGATAGGTGATACTGTGGGAGATCCTTACAAAGATACGTCCTCTGTAGCTATGAACCCGATCATTAAATTTTCTACCTTGTTTGGACTGCTGGCTGTGGAAATCGCCGTTCACATGCGGATGAATGCCCATAGTAGCGGTACATTTGACTGGACCGTAGTGATCGGGGCTTTGTTTCTGGTCTTCGGACTGATCTTTGTTTACAAATCATTTTACGGAATGCGGATCAAAAAGGAAAAAGAATAGAACTACTAGAATATTATTCGGTTAAAAAATAAAAAAGGCTCCCGAAAGGAGCCTTTTTTATTGCCATGCGATGGGGTTCTAAGTTGTCATTATATATTATAGGCGTGTTTCGAAAAATACTTTGTCAGAATGACGGTGTTCCCGACTTGCCTGTAGCTGTGCGGAAAGACTTTCTTTATCCGGCATGTTTTTACCCGTCCTGAGGTTTATAATATTTTAATTTCAGGTCATTTCCGTCGAAAACCGCATAGGAAAAAAGGGTGATCCAGTCGCCCAGATAGATAATCCGGGCGGTATTGCCGAGAGGATGATCCAGTACCAGGTGCCGGTGGCCGTAAATGAAGTAATCAATAGATTCGTTGGTCAGGATTTTTTTGGAATGCTGGAACAAAGCTTCTTTTTCTTCTCCCAAAAATTCGGAGGGTTCATCCCCCCGGTCGGCTTGTGACCAACGATGGGCCAGCCAGGTGGCAAAATTGGGATGTAAGCGTTTGTACATCCATTGCAGCACTTTGTTGTTGAAAATTCCCTTCAGTAGTTTATATCCCGGATCGCCGGGGCCCAGACCATCGCCGTGAGCAATATAAAATCGTTTTCCCGCATTTTCATAGACGAATGGTTTAGTATGTACGGTGACTCCCAATTCTTCCGGAAAATAATCATACATCCAGACATCATGATTGCCGGTGAAAAAATGTACCGGGATACCGCGATCGGTGAATGCAGCCATCTTCCCTAGAAAACGGGTAAAACCTTTCGGGATGACATACTTGTATTCAAACCAATAATCGAAGATATCCCCTACTACAAAAAGCTCGGCCACAGTATCGCTGATTTCATCCAGCCATCGGACAACGAGTTTCTCCCGTTCAACTGCCGGAACATCTGTTGGCAGTCCCAAGTGCAGATCAGAAAAAAAATATACTTTCCGAACTGTTTCCAAATTATATCTTTTTTAGTCGAATAGTTGGTTAAGTTTAATCTGCAGATTCCGGCCATGCAGATCTTTGGCGATAACATTTCCTTCAGGATCAAAAAGATAATTTACAGGAGGGGTTTTTACGTTGAATTTTTGTGCTGCCTCCGAATTGGGATAGCTAAGATCGGATACATTGATCCATGGTAGTTCGTCAAAATGAACTTCTTTAACCCAGATATCTTTATTGTTATCCAAAGACACTGCATAAATCTCCAAGCCTTTTTTATGATATTTATTATAAAGGCTTTTTAGTTCCAGATTTTCGGAAATGCATTGCTGACACCAACTGGCCCAGAAAGTCAGCAATACGTAATACCCTTTCTTTCTCAGGGAAGAGAGGTACACCGTATCTCCCTGGATATCCGGAAGAGCCAGGTCGAGCTTAACGCTTTTGGCATTTTTCAACAGATTGGTCAGTTGCAGTTGGTTGTACTTTCCCATTTCTTTCTGCAGGTCAGACAGCAGGGCTTTGGTCATCTTCGAATCGGGATAATAAACTTTCAGCGAATCTGCCACGATCTTCAGGTATTGAATATCTCTAATGTTGTTCAACACATATGTATTGTCGTCAACTTTCTGATAAAGCGCTTTGATGGCACTCAATGACTGCATGTGATCCAGGATAAAAGCAATGTTGTATTTGCGTTGTTGTGCGAGGAGGTCGCTGTAAGCTTTATCGAGTCTGGGTCTCAGGGTATCAAAACCCGGTTTGTCCATCATTTGCCGATATATCTGTACGATAGAATCCATTTTATGAACGGTGATCCTGAGATGATCATCCAGTTGTTTTATCAACAAAGATTCTTCCGAGCCTGTGACATGGTATCCTGCCTGAAGAAAGAGGGAGTCAGCCTTGACATGTATCTTTTCACCGGGTTTGGCCAGCAGGGTGATAAAGTTTTGTTCGGAACGCTTGAGTAACAGGAAAGAAGGCTCTGTCAGGCGTAAGCGGAAACGGAACTTTCCGTTTCGGTTGGTTAGCACCGAATCCAGGGGTTTTGTGATGTTTATGTCCATCTCGTCGAGGTAGACCATTTTTTTGTCTACTCCGTGCAGCGTACCGCTAATGACCGTCTCATGACGATGGCATGACATGAAAAAAAGAGAGGTTGTCAGCAACAACAAGGTTACTTTCAGGCCTTTCCCCGGAAAATTTTCAGAGCTCCTCATGGTTGATTATTAAATTATTTTCCTAAAATCTCTTCCAGTTTTTGGGCAAGGGCTTGTCCCCGCAGGTTTTTGGCGATGATCTTTCCATCCCTGTTCAGTAGATAGTTTGTCGGAATCCCTTGAATATGATACAATTGTACCACCGAAGACTGCCAGTATCCCAAGTCGCTGACATGATGCCATTGTTCGAGATGATCTTGTTTAATTCCGTTGAGCCAGGCTTCTTTGGTACGGTCGAGGGAGACCTGTAAGATATCGAATCCTTTCCGGTGAAAACGATTGTAAGTTTTTACAATGTTGGGATTTTCCCTTCGGCAGGGACTACACCAGGAGGCCCAGAAATCGAGTAATACCACTTTACCATGTAATGAAGAAAGGCGTAGTGTGTCGCCTTTGGGGGTAGGGAGGGCAATGTCGGGAGGAACTTTCCCGATGCCCAGTGTCCGATTTGCTATTTCCTCCTGTTCATGACGTGCCCGCAACTGGGCCATCTGTGCATGAAAGGTGATTACCGGATCAGATTGTGGATATGATTTCATCAATGATGAATCCACCATTTTATAATAGGTGAAGTCTTTCATCGGATCCAAAATGTAAGTGCCGGGCGCAATTTGTTGATAAAGGACCAACAAACTTACCATGGAATTCAGGTGTTTCTTAACAAACTGTTGGGTGTATACTTTTTGAGTGTCCAGAATAGCTTTGGAGCGGATGTTTAAATCATTCAGAATACTGTCAAAGTTAGGACTCTTAGAGTTGTTCCGGTAGATTTTGTTCAGTTCCTGAAGCTTGTCAATATTTTCTTTTAACCTGGCCGAGAATTCCTCATACAACCGGGTATCTTCCGATCCCTTGACGGAATGGTTGTTTTCAATATCATCATAATTTCCTTCGATGGTTATTTTATCCCCCGGATGCAGGATCAGGGTGATGAAATGATTTTTCAGGGTTTGGAATATGGCAAAAGTAGGTTGTTCCAATTCTCCGGATAAGACAAAATGTTCTTTCTTATCCAATTGAGCCGAGTCAGCAGGGACCATCCGGTTCTTATTTATTACCAGTATCTGCACATTTTTATCTGCTCCATTCTCCAGTGTTCCTTCAATGCGGAATCCCTTTTTGTTACTGCAGGAAACCAACATCAATCCTGTCAGAGCAATAATCCCTAATTTACTGCTAAATTTCATTTTTCCGGGTTTTAATTATTTTTTTAAACGTATGTTGTTCTAATTGGTATATGTATAATAATACGATATGGTAGAAAAATCAATACCGAAATAAGTCCGGTAAATTTAGTGATAATATTTTGTTTTTCATCCGGGGTATTCCGACAGGTTTGTTTCCGGGATAAAATTATAGATCGGGTTTTGTTTTTTTTCTTTTTTTCCTGACTGAGAATCCGAAACGGCCCAGCTTTTCTCCGAGAATATAGTAGCTGCCATGAAGATAAACGATAGGGTTGGTCTGACGCAAGTCGAAGGCTCCTGTTTTTTTATCCAGATATTGTTCTTCCACATGGATTGCAACTACTTTGGCCAGGAACATATCGTGACTTCCCAGCTCGATGATTTTTGCTACCTGGCATTCGATGTTTACAGGTGATTCGCTGATCAGGGGGGTGTTCAGAGTGCCGGAAAAGTCAGGGGTTAATCCTGTTTCTTTGAATTTATTGTAGTTCCGGCCCGATCTTACCCCGCACCAGTCGGTGGCACGGGCCATGTCACGGGTCGTCAGATTGATTACGAATTCCTCTGCGTTTTTGATGATATGATAGGAGTAACGTTCTTTCCGTACCGAAATGGAAACCATCGGTGGTTCCGAGTTGATCGTGCCGGTCCAGGAAAGGGTGATGATGTTGTAATCTTCCGGCCGGGTTCCGCAACTGACCATCACTGCCGGAAGAGGATAGAGCATATTTCCGGGTTTCCAGAGTTTTTTGGACATTTTGGTTTTGTGTTAGTCCCGCTGTCGTTTTTGCATGACTTTGGCGGGCATGGATTCTTGGTTCATAGTTACATAGTTAATGGTTTTATAAAATATCCGTTCGTCAAATAATGTTTGCCGAACATCCTTCCTACGTATGCCCCTATGTAGGAGCTAAGAATGACCATTATTTATAATGTATTTTGTAGATGTTTATTTTAATATAATCGGGTTTCAAAATTTTGTGTCTGGGGTTCTAATCCCCTTTGTATTTTGCGATGGCATCCACAAACACATCGAACAGATATGCCGTATCGGTAGGACCGCCGGATGCTTCCGGATGAAACTGTGTGGAAAAAAAAGGTTTGGTTTTGTGTCTCATGCCCTCGTTGGTGTTGTCGTTGATATTGATGAACAAGGGTTCCCAGTCTCCGGGAAGGGTGTTATTATCTACAGCATAGCCATGGTTCTGAGCGGTGATATATGCTTTGTCTGTACCTACCTTCAGCACCGGCTGGTTGTGGCTGCGGTGGCCATATTTCAGTTTGTAGGTATCTGCGCCGGATGCCAGCGAGAGAAGCTGGTTACCCAGACAGATACCGAAAATTGGAGTATCTTGCTTTATGGCTCTGTTAAGGTTATCAATAGTGTCCAGACAAAGTTTAGGGTTTCCCGGGCCGTTCGAGATGAACAATCCGTCATAAGCTTCCGTGTGGATAGGATGATTCCAGGGTACCCGTATGACCGTAGTATCACGCTGCAGCAGATAGCGAATGATATTGTATTTTACCCCGCAGTCCACTAAAAGTATTTTGTATTTTCCCTTTCCATAAACATGTTTTTTTGTGCAGCTTACCTGTGCCACCAGGTTTTCTAGGGACGGATCATAGAAATCCACTTCTTCTTCGCCGAAAACAATTTTTCCCAACATAGTACCTTTTTCCCGTAGTTTTTTGGTCAGGGCACGGGTATCAATGCCAAAGATTCCTGGTACCTTATTATCTTTCAGCCATTGAGCCAGACTATCCTGGGCGTTCCAATGACTGTACCGGAAGGAATAATCCGATACAACAAGTGCCTGGATGTGGATGCGGTTGGACTCATGGAACTTCAGCAGGTCGTTTTCCATCTCTTTATGAGGTGCTCCGTAATTTCCGATCAGCGGGTAGGTCAAGACCAGAATTTGACCTTTATAAGAAGGATCGGTGAGACTTTCAGGATAGCCGGTCATGGCCGTATTGAAGACCACCTCACCGGAAACGGATTTTTCATAACCGAAAGATTTTCCTTCCAAGATAGTATCATCTTCCAGTATCAGTTTTGCTTTGCGGGTAGTGAGACTATTCATTTTGATATAGTGCTAAAAGCATTGTAAATACGGATAAAAGCTTCTTCAACGATACTGTGAGGGCAGGCTACATTAAGGCGTTGAAATCCTTCTCCTCCCGGTCCGTACATGGTTCCGTCATTGCTACCCACTTTGGCTTTATTGATCATAAACTTATGTAGTTCATCGTTGTTCATGCCTGTTTTCCGGAAATCAAGCCAAAGCAGATAAGTAGCCTCTATAGGAGACATTCCAATCCCGGGTAGTTTTTCTTTGAGAAAGGAACGGGCAAAATCAATGTTTCCTTGTATGTATTTCAGTAAGGCATCCAGCCATTTTTCTCCGTGATTGTATGCAGCGATAGAGGCTTCCATGCCGAAAAGGTTGCCCATACCAAGGTGCAGGCTTTCTATTACTTCTTCAAAACGTTTCCGTACCTCTGGATCACTGATAATCACTGAGGAAGTGTTCAGTCCGCCTAAGTTGAAGGTTTTACTGGGGGATATGCAGGTGATGGTATGAGATGCAATCTCTTCCGAGAGGCTGGCCAATGGGATGTGATGGTGTCCCGGGAGGGTTAGGTCAGCATGGATCTCATCGGAAACGACCAGCAGGTTATTTGCTGTACAGATCTCGCCCAGGGTGCGCAGTTCGTCTTCATCCCAGGAACGGCCGACAGGGTTGTGGGGATTGCTGAGAAGTAATAGCCTAGCCTCTTTGGCTTTTTCAACCAGGTCGTCAAAATCAATGATATAAGTGCCGTCTTCGAGTTCTTTTAACTGGTTGTTGAGCAGCTTGCGATGATTCAGATTAATGGCATGAAAGAAAGGATGATAGATAGGTGACTGTAGGATCACCCCTTCACCGGGTTCCGTAAAGCCCTGTACCGCCATGTTAAGTGCAGGAACAACCCCCGGACAGTATTGAATCCATTCTTTTTCAATATTCCATCCGTGCCGTTTGTCCATCCACCGGACGATACTTTCATAGTAAGAATCAGGCCGGAAAGTGTATCCATAAATAGGATGTTCTGCTCTTTTAATGATGGCTTTACTCACGGCCGGAGGCACGGCAAAGTCCATGTCTGCTATCCACATGGGTATAACCTCGTCTGTTCCGAGCACCTTCTGCAGTCCGTCATATTTAAAAGAATGAGTATCTCTGCGGTCAATCAGCCGGTCAAAATCGAAATCCTGTTTATTCATATCGTTAAATTATTGCGGCAAAGATAATGAAATATGTAAAAAATAATCCCCCTTTACCAAAGCTTTAATCAGGAATTAAAAACCAGGCACTTAGGTACAAGGTTTACCTTCTGCAGCTTTACGAAGTCAAATCCCCTGATTGGTTCGTTTGTTTTTCCTTAAAAAGAAACCGTCTTACCGGGATATTCCTTTTTCCCTTCGACCATATAGATCTCATAAGGGATCTGGACACCTTTTGCCGAACGGTCTTCCCATTTCCGGAAAGACTTTCCTGGGTGTGTTCTGCAGTAAAGGTTACAATCCCCCCGGATCCTTTGGCTTTTCCTCCGGTTGCCAGTAGTGTCTGCTGTGTCAAACCGGTAAGTTTTGTAGTCAGACAATACGGAATGATTAAAAATAGGCTACAAAAAATTCTTGTGAGAGTGAACCGAGCACAGCGGGCTCACGAACAGTTTTACTGTGAGTAACGGGTTATATGGGTGAAGAAAATTTTTATTTTCTTCATTATAATAAAACACATAAATCAAAAGAAAAAATTAATCATGGTCTGGATTACCGATTCCAGAAATAATATAAAGAAAAATTTATCTGGATGTCAACCTGTATTTGATGAAAACGCGAATGTTTTTCGTTAAAAGATATATTCATTGCAAACAAATCAGGGGGAAAATTGTTACTTTTCGGTTTTAATAATAATGGGAAACAATGTATCATCCCAGAAAGTCACTCAGTCAGAATTATCTGCAAGACAAGAATATAGCCCGTAAGATTGCCGGAGTGTTAAATGCCGGGAATGCTGGTAGGGTTTATGAAATAGGACCGGGTTACGGTATTCTTACGGAGTTTCTGGTGGAAAAATTCGGAGAAAAACTTTTTCTGATTGAAATTGATGAAGATTCGGTGGCATGGCTGCGGGAAAGGTTTCCGGAGATACGGGAAAGGATCATTGCCGAAGACTTTTTAAAATTTGTATTACCACCCGGCAATGATGAAGAAATAGCCATCATCGGCAACTTCCCTTATCATATTACCAGTCCGATTTTATACAGAGTTCTGGAACTCAGGGATAGGGTTTCGGAGGTGGTGGCTATGATACAGAAAGAGGTGGCTGAGCGGCTGGTAAGTCTGCCTGGATCCAAAACTTTCGGCTTGCTGAGTGTATTATTACAGACTTTTTATCATGCGGAATATTTGTTTACCGTTCCCGAGCAGGTCTTTTATCCGCGGCCCAGGGTGAAATCGGCTGTGATCCGGCTGGTGCGAAATGAAAGAAAGAAGCTGTCTTGTCCGGAAGTAACCTATTTTACTTTGGTGAAAAGAGCATTCAACCAGCGGCGAAAAACACTACGGAATGCGCTGAAAGGTTTTCTGCCGGATGATATGGTTTCTTTGAATATGCTGAATCGCCGGGCCGAGCAACTGAGTGTGGAAGAATTTGTGGAATTGTGCAAGAAGATAAAAAGGAATGACTGATATTATTATGTCCGATTACGCTACTGGACTTCCTTCAGGAGGGTACTTTATCCCTATCGGGGTTTGTAATGATTGTCACGAAAGGAATGTTTACTGAAACCATCTCAGAACAGCAAACTCCAAACTCTAAACTAAAATGTTGACGCCATAGCTTCCACGGGATTCAGCCGGGAGGCCCTGAAAGCGGGGGTATAACCGGAGAGTACGCCGATGGCTCCGGAGATTGAAAGCCCCAGAATGATATTCTTCAGTGTAAGGGTGATGGTGAGGTCTTGGGAGTGGTTGATGATCAGAGTGCCAAAGTAGATGATCAGCAGTCCAAGGATTCCCCCCATAAGGGAGAGAATAACCGATTCATACAGGAATTGCTGCAGAATAAAACTGTTTTTTGCTCCCAAGGACTTCTGGATACCGATGATACGTGTACGTTCCTTGACTGAGACGAACATGATGTTGGCAATACCGAAGCCACCCACCAGTATGGAAAAGCTGCCGATGATCCAACCTGCCAGATTAACCATGCTAAAAATTGATTTCATTCCCTGGGACAACATACTGGCCTGGTTGATGGAAAAGTTGTCCGGGGCGGAAGGTTTTAGCCTCCGGATACTACGCAGGATACCGGTGATCTCATCTTTCAGCTCAAGGAGGGAAACACCCGGTTTGGCCTTGATCATAATAATCGGATTCAGCGATTCGCTGCGCAGGTTGACCACATTACGGCCAAAATTGATAGGAACAAAGGCAACCTTATCCAATCCCTGGTCCCCGATACCTCCGGCTCCCTCTTTCTTAAAAACGCCAATGACTATAAGTTTTTTCCTCATTATCGTCACTCTTTTTCCGATGGGATCCATATTGTCAAATAAGCTTTTTGCAATATCATGGCCAAGAACGACCCCGTTTTTTCCGCTTTGGTCTTCGAAATCGGAGAAAAAACGACCCTTTTCAATATCAAATGAGCGTATATCTTCAAAGTCTTTTGTGGCGCTCACAAAAGCAATGTCCTTTGCTGTATTACTGTGGTAAGAGATATTTGCATTGGCGGATACCATAAAACACATGCCTTCGGCACATTTGGAACGGCGTTTCAGCTTTTGATATTCTTCCAGGGACGGAACAGGCCATCGCATAATCTCCCACCATTTTACATCAGGATTAAATACCCAGGGCCATTTTTGAACGTAGATAATATCATTGCCCAGAGAAGAAATGCTGGTACGGATGGAATTTTCCATCCAGTCAAGCACGGTAAAGACGGAAATAATGGCGAAAATTCCAATGGTAATACCTAATAGTGTCAGGAATGTACGTAATTTATTTACCCTGATGGCCTGCATCGAAAAAATAAAACTTTCTCGTAATAAACGGAAAAAGATCATGATATTTTATTTTGGCAGGGAAATTACACAAACCTTACAATACTACAAAACTCTTTTTTACTTGAAAATATTATAATTAGGCAGGGCTATCTGAATAAATTTATCTAATTTTACAGCTAAAATATGATTATTAGCAAGATTTTTATAACTAATAGATATTTAATAAGATAAAACAATAACGATATTATGGAGAAAAAAATTGAGACTGCGCTTATATCCGTTTTTCGTAAAGAGGGTCTGGAAAATATTGTCCGGAAGTTGGATGAAATGAATGTGCGGATCTATTCTACCGGTGGTACACAGAAATTTATCAGTGAGCTGGGAATTTCTGTAACCCCGGTGGAGGAAATTACTGCCTATCCTTCTATCCTGGGAGGGCGGGTAAAGACTCTTCATCCCAAGATTTTCGGGGGGATATTGGCACGTCGTGAACTTTCCGGAGACAGGCAGGAGATGAAGGAATATGAGATTCCTCCCATAGACCTTGTACTGGTTGATCTTTATCCTTTTGAGGAGACCGTGAAATCGGGAGCCGATGAGGCTTCCGTGATTGAGAAAATTGACATCGGAGGGATATCCCTGATCCGCGCTGCTGCAAAAAACTTTAAGGATGTGTTGGTAATTTCACATAAAGGTCAATATCAGGATCTGCTGGAGATTCTTGAAAACAAGCAGGGGATTACCACCTCGAAAGAGCGCCGGCACTTTGCCGCTCAGGCTTTCGAGGTGAGTTCTCATTATGATACGCAGATATTTAATTGGTTTAACCGGGACGAAAATATTCCATCATTCAAACAGAGTGTTTCTTCTGGAAATAAATTGCGTTATGGGGAGAATCCCCATCAACAAGCTTATTTCTTTGGAGATTTTGAATCGTGGTTTGATCAGATCCATGGGAAAGAGATCTCTTATAACAACCTGCTTGACATAGATGCTGCCGAGGGTTTAATTGCTGAGTTTTCCGATACGGCTTTTGCCGTTTTCAAACACAACAATGCTTGTGGTGCTGCTATACGAAGCAATTTGTTTGAAGCTTGGAAGGATGCTTTGGCGGGAGATCCGGTGTCGGCTTTCGGAGGGATTCTGGCTACCAACAGTGTGGTGGATGAAGAAACGGCAGCAGACATCAACAAGCTTTTTTTTGAAGTGATCATGGCTCCCGATTATATGCCGGAAGCGCTTAAGATACTGAAAACCAAGAAGAAAAGGATTATTCTGAAGAGAAAAAAAGCTATATTTACCAAGCAGATATTCCGTACGGCACTCAACGGGGTATTGGTGCAGGATCGGGATAATAAAACAGAGACGCCGGAGGATCTGAAAGCGGTTACACACCGGAAACCTTCAGAAGCAGAAGTAGAGGATCTGTTGTTTGCCAATATTTTGGTAAAGCATTCCAAGTCAAATGCAATAGTGCTGGTGAAAGACAAACAATTGCTGGGTCATGGTATCGGGCAGACTTCCAGGATTGACGCCATGAAACAGGCTGTGGAGAAAGCAAGACGTTTTGGTTTTGATCTGAAAGGAGCAGTAATGGCTTCCGATGCCTTTTTCCCGTTTCCTGATTCGGTGCAACTAGCCCACGAAGCAGGTATCAGTGCTGTAGTACAACCAGGTGGATCTATCCGGGATCAGGAATCTATTGATTATTGTAATGACCATGATATAGCCATGGTCTTTACAGGGATTAGACACTTTAAACATTAGAAAATAAATAAAATACGAAAAGATTTATGGGACTATTTTCATTATTGATGCAGGAGATTGCGATTGATTTAGGTACTGCTAATACCCTTATTATTCATGATGATAAGATTGTAGTAGATCAGCCTTCCATTGTAGCCATGGATACAAGTACCGGAAAGTTGATTGCCATTGGTGACAAGGCGAGGCAGATGCAGGGGAAAACGCATGAGAATATAAAAACCATTCGTCCGTTGCGCGATGGAGTGATCGCTGATTTTGATGCGGCTGAGTTGATGATACGGGGGATGATCAATATGATTAATAACAAAACTCGCTTGTTTAATCCTGCCTTACGTATGGTAGTATGTATCCCCTCGGGTAGTACTGAGGTGGAGATCAGGGCTGTACGGGATTCTTCAGAACATGCAGGCGGAAGGGATGTATATATGATTTATGAGCCTATGGCAGCAGCAATTGGTATTGGAATTGATGTGGAGGCCCCAGAAGGGAGTATGGTCATTGACATTGGTGGAGGAACGACGGAAATAGCGGTTATTGCCCTTGGAGGAATTGTGACCAATAAATCCATCCGGGTGGCTGGAGATGTCTTCACGGCAGATATCCAGGCTTATATGAGATACCAGCATAATATCAAAATCGGCGAACGTACGGCAGAAGATATTAAGATCAATGTTGGGTCTGCTATGACTGACCTGGACGAGCCACCACAGGATTATGTAGTTCGCGGGCCTAACCTGATGACAGCCCTGCCTATTGAAGTACCGGTATCTTACCAAGAGGTCGCTCATTGTCTGGACAAATCTATATCCAAGATTGAAACAGCTATTCTGGGGGTTCTGGAACAAACTCCACCAGAACTGTATGCTGATATTGTCTCGCATGGGATCTATCTGGCCGGAGGTGGCGCATTACTGCGGGGGTTGGACAAAAGATTAACCGATAAAATTAATATTCCGTTCCATATAGCTGAAAATCCACTGCATGCGGTGGCCAGAGGAACCGGTATTGCTTTGAAGAATGTAGATAAATTTTCATTTCTGATGCGATAACTCCTAAACAGTTGTTTGATGAATGAGAAACCTTTTAAGATTTTTATATAAATATTACTTTTTTCTGTTTTTTCTCATTCTTGAAGTGATTGCTGTATCAATGGGTATTCAATATAGCTTGTACCAACGGGCCCGGTTTGTGTCGGCGACCGAAAACATATCGGCATTTTTTAACGAAACGATTAGTTCTTTCTCGGATTACTTTCAGCTGGTAGAAACCAACCGGAAATTGTCTCTTGAGAATACACGTTTAAAAAATCAATTACAGCGTGTTTATCGATCAGACGATCTTTTCTTCATCGGAGAACAAGACACCCTGCACCGTCAGAAATATTTTTTCACCTCGGCACGAGTGATCAACAATAGTGTCAATAGGATGCATAACTATCTGACTATAGATAAGGGAAGGAAGCAGGGAATAAGTCCCGAAATGGGGGTGATCTGTCCGGAAGGTATAGTGGGAATAACAGCCGGTGTTACCAAAAACTTTTCTTCGGTGATTTCGCTTTTGAACATAAACTTTCATGTGAGTGCCAAACTGAAAAAAAACGATTATTTTGGCACTTTGTCTTGGGATGGACAAGATTACCGCAGGGCAATCCTGAATGATATTCCCTATCATGTGTCGATTGAATTGGGCGATACCGTTGTAACCAGTGGTTTCTCAGCCATTTTTCCGGAAGGGATCATGATCGGGACTGTGGAAAAGGCTAAAGTAGTGAATGGGAATTTTTATACTATTGTCGTAAAACTGTCAACAGATTTTAAGTGTCTGGTGTATGTGGACGTGATCAGTAATCTGCAAAAAAAAGAGCGGAAAAAGCTGGAAAACTATGATTAATCGGCTGTTCCGAAACATATTGTTTTTTATTATCCTGTTGCTTGTCCAGGTGTTGATATTGGATAACCTGCAGATAAGTAGTTATGCTGTGCCTTTTCTGTATATCTTGTTCATATTGATGCTTCCTTTTGAAACCCCCGGATGGTTGCTACTGATCCTGGCCTTTTTTACCGGATTTGTTATGGACCTGTTTCAACATACCTATGGGTTTCATACGGCAGCTACGGTGTTGATGGCCTGGTTCCGCCCCGGCGTTTTAAAACTTATTATCCCCCAGGACGGATATGTTCCGAACAGTGAACCGAGAATCCACCACTATGGTTTTGCCTGGTTTATGAAATATATCGTAATTCTTGTTTTTATCCATCATGCTTTCCTGTTTTATTTTGAGGTCTTCTCATTTCATCATTTTTTTACTACCTTGTTCAGGGTAATTATTAGTGCATTATTTACTGTTTTTCTGATAATTTTAAGTCAATTTTCGGTTCATAAGTCAAAAGGTTTTGCCAGAGGATGAAAGGCTTTGATCAGTTTGAGGGGCGGAAGTATATTGTTGGAGGATTATTGATTTTGTTGGCTTTTATTCTTATTGTCAAATTGTTTGTCATACAGGTTGTTGACAAATCTTATCAATTAAGTGCCAGTAACAATGTTTTGCGTTATATTCCCCAGTATCCGGCCCGGGGATTGATCTTTGATAGGAATCACAAACTTATTGTTTCCAACGAAGCTGCTTACGACCTGATGGTGATACCATCGCAGGTATCGGCATTTGATACAGCAGAATTTTGTTCGATCCTGGATGTTCCGGTAGAAGAAGTAAGAAAGGGCATCCTGAAAGCTGCCGATTATTCGCAGTTAAAAGCTTCTGTTTTAATCAAACGACTTTCTGCGCAAACCTATGCACAATTGTCGGAAAAGATGTTTAAATTTCCGGGGTTTTATGTCCAATCCCGACCAATACGTCATTATAACTATCCGGTTGCTGCCCACATGTTGGGATATGTTGGTGAAGTTACTGAAAGGATCATAAAAAAAGATCCCTATTATAAGATGGGAGACTATATCGGGATCAGCGGGATAGAGAAATCCTATGAAAAAGAGCTACGCGGAAAAAAAGGTGTAAAGATCTTCTTGGTGGATGTACATAACCGTATTAAAGGATCCTATAAAAATGGAAGATACGATACGGCAGCAGTGGTAGGCAGAAACCTGGTAGCCAGTTTTGATACAGATTTGCAAAAATATGGTGAGTACCTTATGCATAACAAGGTAGGGAGTATTGTTGCCATTGAACCTGCAACAGGAGAGGTGTTATGCATGGTATCTTCACCGGGATATGACCCGGCTTTGCTGGTTGGCCTTAATCGCTCTAAATATTTCCCGGCACTAACGCAAGATACCCTGAAACCTTTATTTAATCGGGCTATTATGGCCAGTTATCCACCCGGGTCTACCTTCAAAGTGGTAAATGCTCTGATCGGTTTGCAGGAAAGAGTACTCTTTCCTTTTTCGACTTATTCCTGTGCGCCGGGGTATTATGCACGTGGAGTGTATGTGGGATGTCATATTCACCGTACACCCCTGAACCTGGAAGGGGCTATCCAGAACTCCTGTAATGCTTATTTTTGTCATGTGTTTCGTAATATCCTGGACAATCCTCAATACCCTTCTATATATCAATCGTTTGATGTATGGAAACATTATCTGGAGCGTTTTGGTTTTGGTCATAAGCTGGGGGTGGATCTTCCCAATGAGCTTAACGGTTTTTTACCAGACACGTCCTATTATGACCGTTATTATCATAAAAACGGCTGGAGTTCACTGACTCTGATCTCCATGGCTATAGGCCAGGGAGAGCTTGGGTTGACCCCATTGCAAATGGCCAATCTGGCAGCTACAGTTGCCAACAGAGGTTATTTTTATATTCCTCATATGGTGAAAGAAATAGAAGGGGCTGCGTCTATAGATAAAAAATATCTTATTAAACATAAGGTGGGTATAGATTCTACTAATTTTGCCATAGTGGTCGACGGGATGGATCTGGTGGTCAACGGAGAACTCGGCTCAGGGTCTACTGCTCGTATTGCTCATATTGACGGAATACGGGTTTGCGGAAAAACAGGGACAGCCCAGAACCCGCACGGGAAAGACCATTCTATTTTTATGGCTTTTGCTCCAAAGGATAATCCTGAAATTGCCATCTCGGTGTACGTGGAAAACGGCGGTTTTGGCTCAACCTATGCAGCACCTATCGCTTCTTTGGTGATTGAAAAATATTTACGCGGGAAAACAAACAGAAAATGGCTGGAAAACAGAATGCGCAATACAGACTTAATACATGGAGTACAGGAGAAGTAAAATACCGGACAGGATCGACTGGTTGACCGTGCTGATGTATTTGGCATTGGTGATCTTCGGCTTTGTCAATATCTATTCTTCGGCTTTTCGTGAAGATCATTCCAGAATTTTGGATTTCTCGCAACGTTACGGAAAACAATTTTACTGGATTGTGACTGCATTTATCCTGGCTGTTATGGGTTTTATGATTAATACGCGGTTCTATTACTTTTTTGCGTATCCGCTTTATTTTCTGTCTCTCCTTTCCCTGCTTGCAGTACTGGTTGTCGGGGCAACAATTCACGGCTCCAGGTCCTGGATACCGATAGGTGCTTTTCGTATTCAACCTGCAGAATTTGCCAAGGTAGCCACCTCCCTGGCCTTGGCTAAGTATCTTAGTTATTATAACCGGTCCCTTGATCAATTCAAAACACTGTTGAACGTCAGTTTGATGGTCTTTGCTCCGGCGGCCCTGATTATGTTGCAGCCGGATATGGGTTCGGTCCTTGTCTATATGGCTTTTATTTTGGTGTTGTTCAGGGAAGGTCTTCCTGTCAGTATATTGATTGTAGGCTTTTTGTTTGTCCTGCTGTTTATCCTGACACTTGTTCTGGATAAAACCATTGTGATCCTGGGGTTACTTGTTTTAATCATCGTAATCCATCTTTTCCTTGAGAAGAAGGTGAACTATACCCTGAAAGGGATCGCCCTGATCCTATTTACCGGAATCGTTGTCTGGGCAGGATATAAACTGATGCATAAACACTTTTCCGTTTATAGTATTGTTTTTGTTTCATTGATTGTCGCCGGGATTGTATTTATTCCATTCATATATATTTACAAACTGAAAAAATCAGCTATCCTGTATGCCGTTTTGCTTGGTTCCGTATTTTTTGCTTTTTCGGTCAATTATGTCTTTAATAATATTTTGGAAGAACATCAACGGACAAGGATCAATATTGCTTTGGGCATTGAATCAGACCCGTACGGGAGTGGCTATAACGTGAATCAATCGAAAATAGCTATCGGGTCGGGAGGTTTTACAGGGAAAGGATTTTTACACGGTACACAAACAAAATTTAATTTTGTGCCCGAACAAAGCACTGACTTTATTTTTTGTACGGTGGGGGAGGAATGGGGCTTCATCGGAACTTTTCTTGTCATTGCCTTTTACGTATTGTTTCTGTTGAGAATATTGATGTTGGCAGAACGACAACGATCGGCCTTTAATCGTATTTATGGCTATTCCGTTTTCTCACTGCTAAGCCTTCATATGCTGGTCAATATAGGCATGACTATTGGTTTGTTTCCGGTGATCGGAATCCCTTTGCCATTTTTTAGTTATGGAGGATCATCCATGTGGGCTTTTACCATCCTGTTGTTTATATTTCTGCGTATGGACGCCGACAGAATGGAAATCGCTTTTTAATCAGGATAAAAGTGCCGGAAAGTAACCGTTGATTTTTCGGTCATCGTTTCTTTTTAGCTTCTTTTCTTTTCGGCTTCGGAAAATTCTAAAATAAAATTCTCGGAAAGATACAGATGGACATCGAACGTAGTGGAAACGTAATGGACAATATCCGGAAAAAACTCAAAAAACTCTTCCCTGAACTTATCGTAATACAAAATCATGGTGTTGATAGCCTCATCCGTAAAATCAGGTAAGGTGGTAATCGTACTCATTTTTCTTAATACCAAATCAATCCCTTCTACGGTATTATAAGCCTCAAGCCACCGGTTGAAAATGAACAAAGGGACAACTCTCTTGATAGCTTCCGGGAGAGTGTCATAATTGTCATGGAGGTTCCGGTAGGTGATTTCAGCTAACTCATTTAAAGGGACGGATGAAATATACTCCCAGTTTGCTGAAAGAAAATGATCATAAAAAATATCAATGATAACTCCTGCATACTTATGATAAAAAGGGACGAGTCTGGATTTGCTCTCCTGAACAACCGGATGATTGTCCGTAAAATAATCAATATGACGGTGAAGAATGATCCCTTTTTTAATTCCTTCAGGATAAAAATTAAAATCACTTCCCTTTATATAATCTCCAATAAAATTTCCTATCCTGACCTGATCAGAATCACCGGATAAGAAGGTATGGGCCAAATAATTCATATAAAATTGTTTCTTAATAATAAGACGAAAATTGTGCCAAAATGGTTGCTAATAAGAAAAATTATTTGTTCTTCAATCTGTCTTGTAAAATATTTGTTTACAGAACATAACGATAATCACTCCTGACTCGGTTAAACCTTTCTTTCAAAACGGTTTTTATTATTTATTATTATGATGTATATTTATACGATTATTGTATATTGTATTTATCTTAAACCTTTAAATATTATGGCAAAAAGAAGAGTTATCATCATCGGAGCAGCGGGAAGGGATTTTCACAATTTTAACACCTTTTTCCGTGACAATGAACAATATGAAGTAATGGCTTTTACGGCTGCACAGATCCCGGATATTGACGGGCGCATGTATCCCCCTGAGTTATCCGGATCTTTGTATCCTGCAGGGATTCCTATCTATGCTGAAGAAGATCTTCCGAGTTTGATAAAGGAGATGAAAATTACGGATTGTGTATTTTCCTATAGTGATGTTCCTTATCAGAAGGTTATGGCCACAAGTGCTATTGTCAATGCAAACGGGGTTTCTTTCTGGTTGCTGGGGCCTGATGATACCATGATAAGAAGCACCAAACCGGTTATAGCGGTAGGGGCCATACGTACGGGATGTGGAAAGAGTCAGACATCCCGGCGGGTGATTGAGATATTAATGAACAAAGGATTAAAGGTGGTAGCCATAAGGCATCCGATGCCTTATGGCGATCTGGCAGCACAAAAAGTACAGCGGTTTGCCCGCTTGGAGGATCTGGAAAAACATCATTGCACCATTGAGGAGATGGAGGAATATGAACCTCACATTGTACGGGGCAATGTGATCTATGCGGGGGTGGATTACGAAGCGATTTTGCGGGCTGCCGAGAATGATCCTGACGGCTGCGATGTGATCTTGTGGGATGGAGGCAACAATGACTTTCCGTTTTACAGGCCTGATCTTACCATTACGGTTACAGATCCGCACAGAGCAGGTCATGAACGTTTTTATTATCCGGGAGAGGTGACCCTTCGCATGGCGGATGTGGTGATCATCAATAAAATGGATACCGCCAGACCGGAAGATATTGAATTGGTCAGAAAAAATATCAGGGAACTGGTCCCGCAGGCCAGGGTTATTGATGCAGCTTCTCCGATACGTGTAGACAATCCGGAAGTGATACGGGGAAAGAGTGTATTGGTTGTGGAAGACGGTCCCACCCTGACACATGGGGGAATGAAACAGGGTGCCGGTATGGTCGCAGCCCGCAAATACGGTGCGATGGAAACGGTGGATCCCCGTCCTTTTCTGGCAGGTAAACTGCAACAGACTTTCGAGACCTATCCGGGCATAGGAACACTCCTTCCGGCCATGGGCTATGGAGAAGAACAATTGTACGACCTTGAGAAAACCATTAAAAACACAAAGTGTGACGCTGTGGTGATCGGAACGCCGATCGACCTGAACAGGATCATCAAGATTAATAAACCCAACACCAGGGTTTATTATGATTTGCAGGAAATAGGGGATCCTACCCTGGAAAGCGTTCTGGATGAGTTTATAGAGAAAGTGAAAAGGATGAAATAACCAGTCTGTTGATCGTTAGGATTATTGAGTTGAGTTTTTTAATGTGTTTTTTTACCAAGATAAAGGCAACGGAATAAATTAGAGAGGATAAAAAGAACCATTCGATATCTTTGCGCAACCATCCTGTACCGGTACCTGGTTTCCGGTAGCTGATGATAAAAGCACTACTCAGGGTCGGGATGAGGCCCAGCACCTCTATGTGTTTATACCTTTCCTCCAAGAAAATATCCTTTGGTTTTGTCCTGTATTGTAAAGTTTTGAGTCATGATGTGGCAAGGGTACAGGTTTTTGTCAATGCAGAAAAAAATCTATATTTGCGGGACAAAAAACAGTTGATGGGCCTTTTACACATAGACTGGTTCCCATCAAGAGGTTTAAAAAAACAGAATTGTATGAAGAATTTCAGAATCATTGTATTGGCCAAACAGGTGCCGGACACACGCAATGTGGGGAAAGATGCCATGAAAGAAGACGGGACCGTGAACAGGGCGGTTTTACCGGCTATTTTCAATCCGGAAGATCTGAATGCACTGGAGCAGGCATTGCGTCTTAAAGACAAGTATCCCGGAAGTACGGTTACTCTCTTGACCATGGGGCCTCCGCGTGCTGCGGAAATTATCCGGGAAGGTTTGTACCGTGGGGCTGATAACGGATACTTACTGACAGACAGGGCTTTTGCGGGCTCGGATACCCTGGCTACTTCCTATGCCCTCTCGCGGGCAATTGTGAAAACAGGTGACTTTGATTTTATTCTGGCAGGACGACAGGCTATTGACGGGGATACGGCACAAGTGGGACCGCAGGTGGCCGAAAAGCTGGGAATTCCGCAGGTAACCTATGCGGAAGAGATTGTGGAAATAAGGAAAAACAAAATTGTGGTCAAGAGACGCCTCGAAAAAGGCGTAGAAACGGTGGAATCCACTTTTCCCCTCCTGATCACGGTCACGGGAACGGCACCGGCCTGCCGTCCGAGAAATGCCAGACTGATCATGAAATATAAACATGCTACTACGACCAGCGAAAGAGAGAATGTTTCCGAAGATTATATTTTCATGTATGATGACCGGCCGTTCCTGAATCTTCCGGAATGGAATGTCGGAGATATAGAGGCCGAACCGGAGAGGTTGGGACTGTCGGGTTCTCCTACAAAAGTAAAGAAAATTGAGAATGTTGTGTTCCAGGCGAAGGAAGCCAAGGTGCTGGAAGCTGACAACCAAAGTATTGAGTGGTTAATGAAAGAACTGATCAGCAATCATACCCTGGGATAATACATTTTTTAATTATCTGTTCATAAAATTGCAAACCTCAAAATCAGGAGAAAGTGGATAATTTATTTGTTATATGTGAACTGGAAAACGGCAAGATAGCGGATATCAGCCTGGAACTACTGACCAAAGGACGGAAACTGGCTGGTCAGCTTGGCTGTAAACAGGAGGCACTGATAATCGGATACAAGCTTAAAGGATTGGAAAAAGAAGCTTTTGATTATGGGGCCGATGTGGTTTGGTTGGCCGACGATGCTCGTTTGGAGCATTATACCACTTTGCCTTATACCAGCATTGCCGTAGAGCTGTTCAGGCAGGAAAAACCGCAGGTGGCTTTGTTAGGCGCTACCAGTTACGGGCGAGACCTCGGCCCTCGTGTTTCATCGGCATTAAATAGCGGTCTTACGGCTGATTGTACCGCCCTGGAAATTGGGGAACATACCGACAAAAGAGCCGGAAAAACCTATAAAAACCTGCTGTTGCAAATAAGACCTGCTTTTGGGGGAAATATTATTGCTACGATTATTAATCCGGAAAACAAACCCCAGATGGCTACGGTACGTGAAGGGGTTATGAAAATGGAAAAATGCAAAGAGCCTCGTAGCGGAGAAGTAAAAAAGATAGATGTTGACAAATTTGTCAAACCGGAAGATTTTTTAGTGAAAGTGATTGAACGGCGCATGGAAGAATCGGGGGTGAACCTGAAAAGAGCGCCGGTGATTGTTGCCGGCGGATATGGGGTTGGATCGAAGGAAAACTTTGAAATGCTTTACCGGTTCGCAGAACTAATTGGGGCTGAAGTGGGTGCTTCCCGGGCAGCCGTGGATGCCGGCTTTGCAGAACACGATCGCCAGATCGGACAGACAGGCGTGACGGTACGCCCGAAGCTCTATATTGCCTGCGGTATCTCCGGACAGGTGCAGCATATTGCGGGGATGCAGGAGTCAGCCATGGTTATCTCTGTTAACAATGATCCGGAAGCGCCAATCAATAAGATCGCAGATTATGCTATTGTGGGAAATGTTGAAGATGTAATTCCTAAAATGATCAAGTATTATAAAGAGAATTCCAAATAACTGTCTTGTAAGATCCAGATAATTAAAAAAACAGAACCATGCCAAATTTTTTTACAGATAACCCTGACCTGAAATTTCATTTGAATCATCCTTTAATGAAGAAGATCATTACATTGAAGGAGCGCAATTTTGCTGACAGGGATAAATATGATTATGCTCCTGTGGATTTTGAAGATACCATGGACAGCTATGAGAGAGTGTTGGATGTGGTAGGGGAGATCTGTGGAGATATTATTGCCCCGAATGCGGAAGATATAGATACTGAGGGTCCTGAGGTCAGGGGTAACCGTGTAAAATATGCCAAAGGCACCGAGATCAATTTGGAAGCCATACGTAAGGCAGGGTTGATGGGGATCACGTTGCCCCGCAAATACGGGGGGCTGAATTTTTCTATTGTGCCTTATACTATGGCAGCAGATATGGTCTCCCGGGCAGATGCAGCTTTTGTAAATATCTGGGGACTGCAGGATTGTGCCGAAACCATTCATGAGTTTGCATCAGAGGAGCAGAAAGACAGGTATCTGCCACGTTTTTGTCAGGGAGAGACAGGGTCTATGGCTCTTACAGAACCTGATGCAGGTTCGGACTTGCAGTCTGTGCAGCTGAAAGCTACTTATGACAAGGAGAAAGATCAATGGTATCTGAATGGTGTTAAACGATTTATTACCAATGGGGACGGGGATATTTCATTGGTCCTGGCCCGTTCGGAAGAAGGGACAAAAGATGGCCGGGGCCTGTCCATGTTTATATATGATAATAAAAAATACCATTCCACAAAAGTAAGACGCATTGAACATAAACTGGGAATTATCGGCTCACCTACCTGCGAACTGGTTTATCGTAATACACCGGCTGAGTTGGTAGGTTCGCGCCGTATGGGGTTGATAAGGTATGTTATGTCGCTGATGAACGGGGCTCGTCTGGGTATTGCTGCGCAGTCGGTGGGCATTGCTGAGGCAGCATACCGTGAAGCGCTTTCCTATGCCAAAGAAAGAAAGCAGTTTGGACAGCCGATCATCGAATTTCCGGCCGTGTATGAAATGCTTTCTTTAATGAAAGCCAGGCTGGATGCCAGCCGTTCCCTGCTGTATGAAACATCCCGTTTTGTTGATCTCTATAAAGCCTGGTTTCATATCTCCAATGAGAGACAACTTGAGAAGGAAGAAAGGCTGGAGATGAAAAAATATCAGCAACTGGCAGATGCCTACACCCCGTTGGTTAAAGGACTTTCCTCTGAGGTATGCAACCGCATTGCTTATGATGCCCTGCAAATCCACGGAGGCTCGGGCTTCATGAAAGATTATCCTATTGAACGTATATACCGGGATGCCCGTATCACTTCCATCTATGAAGGAACTACCCAGATGCAGGTGGTAGCTGCTATCACCGGTATTACCAAAGGTACCCTGATGAAACAGATCAGGGAATATGAAGAGACAAAGATCAAGCCTGAACTTCATACATACCGTCGTGTGCTGATTACCATGACAGAAGAATTTGAAAATGCCACAGAGAAAGTGCATGAAATGGAAAATAAAGAGTTTATTGATTTCCATGCGCGCCGTCTGGTGGAAATGACAGGAAATATTATTATGGGATATTTGCTTCTCCTGGATACAAACCGCGAGTTGAGATTCCGGAAATCTTTAGAGGTGTTTCTTCGCTATGCCCGGAGCGAAAACAGGGAAAAGTTTGAGTTTATCATGTCATCTTCTCTGAACGATCTGGGAAGGTT
>Ga0136651_10000034_pt1 | contig 57801 bp, 84 predicted proteins | sample Mar14236cmmetaG_FD_94867 | JGI IMG/M metagenome (GOLD analysis project Ga0136651, IMG submission 94867) | Marine hydrothermal vent microbial communities from Guaymas Basin, Gulf of California to study Microbial Dark Matter (Phase II) - Marker... ... | reverse complement strand
ATATGAAAGTATATTACCGACATTGATTATTTCAAATCTTAATAATAAAAATCTCAGTGCTTTCATCGGGGAGAGGACGATGGATCGATTAAGAGAGTGTGGGGGAGCAGTCCTTGCGTTTGAATGGGAAAGTTTCAGGGCTAAAAATAGAAGGATTAAAAACAGAAACAATTCTGAGTCTGCTTTGAAGCAGTTTGTAAAACACAACATTGACCCATTCGAGATCCCTTGATTTCACTACGCAAGTGAGAAAACACCCTGGCAAAGGTAGGAGAAACAACACCTCGCTAACAAAACAGGGGCGTAGTTACGTTAAAATAAAATTTTAATACAACTACATAGGTTGATAGTTAAAACGCAACCTGGGCTAAATTTGAGCGTTTTAGGCATAGGAGAAAAGGTGTATGAAAATTAAAAATGAAGTAGCTGATATTTTGGCAAACTCAAAGATTGAAAACAACAAACTGTTTCTACCGGCAGGACAATTAGATAGAAAATTATATCTTGCAGTTAATAAAGTTCTACTTGCTATAGGAGGAAAATGGAACAGATCAGCAAAAGCGCATATTTTTGAAAACTCTCCGGCTGATATTGTTGATACTATTCTCTTATCCGGGGAATATACGGATGCAAAAAAGGAATATCAATTTTTTGAAACGCCTGACGTATTAGCAAAAAATTTGATAGAAATGGCAGGGATAAATGATGACGATGTTGTACTTGAGCCTTCAGCAGGAAGAGGGGCAATAGCAAAATACATTCCAGGTTGTCATTGTGTCGAACTGAATCCAGAAAATAGAGAGTTCTTAAGGAAAAAAGGTTTTACAGTCGTCGGCGAGGATTTTATGGATTTTAATAAACACTATGATGTTATAGTCGCAAATCCTCCATTTAGCAAACAACAAGATATAGATCATATAAACAGGATGATAGACTTGGCAAAAAGAAGAGTTGTTTCTGTAGCTTCTGCTTCTGTATTATTTCGCACAAATAAAAAGACTGTAGCTTTTAGAAGGCGAATAGAACTTTTAAGAGGCCGGATAGAAAAGTTGCCGGAAAAGACGTTTGTTAAAAGCGGGACAAATGTTCAGACTTGTGTGTTGTGTGTTGATGTGTGAGATGGGGTGAGGATATAAAAAAAAGGAATAAAAATTGGCAAAAAAAACAAAATATCACGATATCAGGATCAAAGTAGAATGCCCGAATTGTAAACAAATCTCTGAAGTTAAATTGGAGACAGCAAGAATACGATGGTTTGATAAAAACAATTCCGGATTTTGCTCTGAGTGTAAAAGATACACCAGTCAAATGGGGATGTTTAAAAGAAGCGAAAAAAATGGCGCAAAAGGGAGATTGATTTGTAGTATCTGTGGGAAGACTACGATATGTTCTCATGCATACGAATTGCGTATCAAAAGAGTAATTAAAAGAGGTGAAATGGCCTCTTTTGTTTGCCCTACTTGTGGACTGGCTGAAAGAGCAAAAAACCCGCAGCTAACAAAAAAAGTCTCTGTAGTAACAAACAGCAAAACAAAGAGGAAAGATAAAACGACTATTAATCTCTTTGGTTGTCGGGTATGGCCTGTTGGCAATCAAGATTCATTTATCGCATCTCGTTGTAAGTGGGCGGAAGAATGTGAGCACTATGACGATTGCGTGTCATACATAGTACGTAATCATCTTAATTGGTACGGGTTTGAGTCAGATGGGGAAGGGTTTAAACAAAAAGAAATTATCTAAGGCTGATGCCGCCCCAAGGGACGGCATTGGAACTCCTTCCACACATGGTGAATGAGCTACTAATAGTATCGAGTCTTTGGGGAGTTTTGTCAAGCGGAGAAGAGAAAAATGTGACGACTCTGTCAGTTAAAGCAGACAGTCCCCTCGGCATGATTATCTATGGGAGATAAGACAAATGAATAAAATTGTAGAATTTAGGTTATGTAAGTTGACAGATGAACAATTAGTCGAAAAAGTTGATAAATATGTAGATAGAATATACCAAACAGGGAAAATCCCTTCCAGATGTGTTCCTGCACGGCCTGATGAAGATTTTGATTTGCTTGTTGGTGAATTAATTATGAGATTTATGGATACAAAAATCAAAGCACATGGTGACAAGGAATGTTTAGGCCCCGGATGCCCTTATTGTGATGAAAAAGATAAGGGCTGACATACTCCCACGGTTAAAACACGTGGGCTTTCTTACCAGAGGATTTGCAAAGAATGCTTTCGGAGGTTGACAAATGATAATAGCTATTGATCCAGGGATCAGCGGCGGCGTAGCATGGTGGCAATTAGTAACTAATACAGTGGCCGCTATTAAAATGCCATCTACGATCGTGGATTTAAAAGAGTTGATCGAAGAGATTGTAGAACCGGAGCTTATAGATGTTTACGTTGAAAACGTTGGACAATACAGAGCAGGGAATTCAGGCCCCGCAGCGTCTATGTTTGCAGGCCATTGCGGTGAAATCAGAGGTCTATTAGTTGGCATGGGTATACGGCAAGAAAAAGTTGCGCCTCAGACATGGATGAGAGCTATCCCGTCTATGCCTAAGTTTCCGGCTATCCCAAAATCTATCAAAGGCAAAGAGAGGGACAAAATACTATCTAAAAGAAAAAGGATACGCAAAAATCACATCAAAAATGAGATGCAGAAAGTGTATCCGCATATAAAAATTACGCTTGCTACGTCTGATGCTTTAGGTATCTTATATTGGGTAAGTAAAAAAAAGTCCCTGAAGTAATAGTTTACTCCAAGGACTTGGCTGGTAGGATGAATCCTGTAACCGTTATTTCAGGCTACAAAACTCATCCCAAAGGTTATGACAAAAATCTGCGATATTTTCCCGGTTTTTCTCATCATCCGTCCAAAAAATATCCGTAGCGATTCTATCCGCTACTTCAATTTTATGATGAGGGAATCTGTCGCAAAGCTGAGCAGCGACAAATTTCCTAAATCCCTCTTTTTTATCAGGAGGAGTATCCTCTGGGAAGAGGAGGTCATCTGCAAAAAAAATTACTTCCTGTTTCTCTTTCATTTTTTTTTCTCCTTTCATTGTTGATAAATGCTCTTTGCCAAAGCGTAACCCTTCCGATAAGCGAGAAATAATTCATTCAACTCGCCGTGCTGGTAAATGTGGCCTTTGGCCCACCAGCTCTTTTCTTCTCTGTCTAACCTCCAATGTCGAAAATCTCTTTCGAATTGGAGCATTAGATCGTGATGCTCTTTAGTGCGCAATTCCATTGTAATCCTTTTTACCTAACATTAACGTTCAACCGTCTTGCTATTTCGAGCAAGAGGGCATAGTTCTTTGTCCGGCGTAGAGCCTCTATTGCTCTACGTCGAACATCGACATAGTTAAACATTAAAGGGTTCGACTCCTTGAATTTCTCAAGGAGCTTTCCCGTAACTTGTGGCGAGGCAAGCCTCCAGTTGCCATACCACGTGTTGTCCTCTATGGCTGGCGACCAAACCTGGCCTGCCTCAAAATCAACTACGTGGCAGGCTGAACTTGGCTCTGCCTGCCATGCGTCCTCGATAGTTTCGTGCTCGGATATTACTTCGTCCAAGCATGTAATTATTATTTTTTTCATCTTTTCCATTTTTCCCCTCCTTTTATTCCCACAAAGGCTGCGGTAACTCCTTAGCAGCCTCTTTTATTTCTGAGATGACCTCTTCAGGCGCCGATTGTAGCGCCACAATAAGGTCTTCCCTGTCAGAAGGGTCGATGACACGGTTATAGACCGTGTCCACAAGGACATCGACTCTCCTAACCCCCACAGTGTCGATGCCGATCAACCATGGGACAGTCCCCTTCTCCCCGTGGTCAATCACATCACGGGGGATTCTAAAAAGTTTGTAGGTCATCTTCTTCCCTACCCAGTCTTCGCCTTGCCATCTGGTTATAAACTGAGCGGCATTCCAGATTTCTTGTTCCATTTTTTTATCCTCCTTTCTTTGCAATGGCCTGTTGCAGGTCTGCTACAAACAGGACATCTATTATTTTGCACTCTGCTGCCTTCGCAACGAGTGCTCCACGATCATACCACGGGCAGTTGGGACTCATGGCATGAGTTTGTAACTCCGCCCTTGTTGTCTCAACGACCAGGATAATCGGGCCAAAGTATGCTGCCCGATAGATGTTCGGAGCCAGACCTACGCCGAACTGGTTGTTGGTCTGTTGCGAGTTCTTAAGTTCCAGGGACTCGCTTCTTGTCCCGTGATAGAGGATCATGTCATTGTACCCTCCTTACTTTGTATGTCACGGGATTACCTGCATACTTCCGGACGTCGTTCGCCGTGAGTTCTTTCCCTCTTAACTCGGCTGGGAGTTTGAGAGGAATTTCAGTAAAAGATTTTGTGAGGCAGGATAAAGAGTGAGGCAGGACGCCAAGAACATGCTTTCCTTGTACTGCTTTAGGTGTGGCGTGAGAAATGACTTTTACGTCATCCCCCACGATCCCTTCTTGTTTTAGGTAATCGACCAGGCCGGCATGCCGGGTCACAATAAGACTTATTTTTTTTCCCATTTTTCCTCCTTACAGGTTATATTTTTCCCGAAAACGAGCGATTCGTTCGCGGGACCCTGGATTGTATGTATATGCGAAATTAATCGCTTTTCCAAGGGTGGGTAGTCCTCTGGCAATGTATCCGGTGATTGCACCGGATGAGCCTACATACCAGCCGCCGTCGCGGATGATTCCGCCTGGCTGGGTCCCGTCCTTCCCTTCTAAGTACGTGATCTTACATTTCGCAAGATCACGTACTATTTCAGGGACTTTTACGCCCGTAAGCTCTGATATTTTTTTTACATCTTCCATTTTATCCTCCTTTTTATGCCCATTCCCACGAGCATATAAGTTTGCCCCATCCCTGCCTGTCAAGGATGCGGCACTTAACGTTCCGACCACGACTGTGATAAGTCCGTGGCCTGTTAAACTTGCGGCAGATGGAGTTTTTAGTCTTCCACCAGCCTTCCCGTCCAGACGCTGTGATTTGGACTAAGGCGGAGCAACTGCCCATGTAAGTTCCATCAGCAGCTTCAGGTCGGGGTTTCCCTTCGCTAAAAAACACACCAGTACCCTCGGCACACTGCGGGCCGGGCACCAGCGTAAACTCTGCCCCAACTTCCTTGGGGATGTTTTCCCAAGCAGTTATGTGGTACAGAGTTTTGTCCATTTTTTACCTCATCACAAAAAAGCGCAGCCCACTTTCGCTCAAATCTACTTTAAAGGTTCAGGCGAAAAGACATAGTCATCAATAATATATTTTTCAAAAGGTAACCCTGCAAGCTTTTCAAGAGCAAGCTCACGGGTGCTATGCGTTGAAAAAACCTTTCCGCTCTCTTTCTCTATTACCAACCAAATTTTTGTCTCCATTTTTCTTCCCTCCGCCGTTTTCCTTCTTTTTTATGGTTTTTCCCATTTGTTAAAAACAATATAATCCCTCCTTTGCTCTTTGTCAAGGCTTTTTTTTATTTTTTTACCTTTTTTTTATTTACACCCACAAATCTGTTAAAAAAAAACAATATAATCCCTTTATTGTGATTTAAATCTGTTAAAGACAATATAATCCCTGTCTTTTGACTTTTTGTTTTTCGTGTATTATATTGATATTATGAGTAAAAATAAATTTAGAGGATTTATGGATGAAAGTAGAAATTAAAAAAGTGGATATATCTGATATTAAACCAAACCCTGATAATCCACGGCAGATAAATAAAACGCAGATGGAGCGCCTTAAAAAATCTCTCAAGGAATTTCCCGATATGATGGAACTAAGGGAGATTGTTTGTGATGAGAATTTAGCAATCCTTGGCGGAAATATGCGTTATCTTGCTTTAAAGAATGCAGGCGAGAAAGAAGCGATTGTCAAAATAGCTTTGGGGTTGACCCCTGAGCAAAAGCGGGAGTTTATTATAAAAGATAATGCCGCCTTCGGAGAATGGGATATAGATGCCCTGGCAAATGTTTGGGATGATCTGCCGCTTGTGGATTGGGGTGTTGATTTGCCGGAAGATTGGGGAGATATCTTGGATCCTAAACCCGTAGACATTGAACCACAGATCGACAAAGCCTCTGAATTGAATAAGGTCTGGAAGGTGAAGGCTGGAGACCTATTTCAAATCGGGGGACACCGGTTGCTGTGCGGGGATAGTACGAAGGCTGAGGATGTGGAAAGAGTTATGGGGGGAGAAGGTGTGGATGTTTGTTTGACAGATCCACCGTATGGCATAGGCGATTCAGAAAGCGAGAAAAACAATTATGATCAACATAACGATTCGAAAGAGAATTTATTAAAGATCATCAAGGGGTTTCTGCCGATAGCGCGGAAGTTAGTGCCTGTTGTAGTGCTTACGTCTGGAGTCATGAACCATTTTCTATACCCGCCGCCAACATGGACAATGGCGTGGTTTGTCCCTGCTGGTACCGGCAGGGGGCCTTGGGGTTTTTGCTGTTGGCAACCTATTTTGTGCTATGGAAAAGACCCTAAACTGACAAAAAAGAAAGGAAGTCATCCTGATGCGATAGTACACACAGAACGGGCAGAAAATTTGGGGCACCCCTGTTCAAAGCCTATTGATTTTTGGACGTGGCTGATAGAACGAGTAAGTGAAAGCAGCGAAACGATTTATGATCCTTTCCTCGGCTCTGGTACTACAATGACAGCCTGCCAAAACCTAAACCGCAAATGCAGAGGAATAGAGATAAGCGAGGATTATTGCGCTGTTATACTACAACGTATGGTTGATGCCTTCCCGGATATTGAGATAAAAAGAATTAAATCATGATTGGTTACACAAAAACAAAGTTAAGTAATTATGGCAAAAGGTAGAATATTATCAGATGAGGAATTAATACAGGTTGAGGCATTAGCAGCATACCTTAGTTCTGAACAAATAGCTGATTATTTTGGGATAGGTAGACGCACATTCTATTCTATTATGAAACGACAGCCAGAAGTCTCAGCACGTTATAAAAAAGGCAGAGCTAAAGCTATTGGAATGGTTGCTCATGGGCTGTTAGCTGATGCAAGAGCTGGTAATCTTACCGCTAAGATGTTTTATCTTAAGACACAAGCAGGATGGAGAGAGACAAGCAGGCATGAAGTTACCGGCGCAAACGGGGGTTCTATGAAAGCAAAACTTGATATCCGCAACGAAGGAAATATCAAGATAGACTTATCATCCAAAACAACCGAGGAAATAGAGGCTATCAGGAAGGGCTTGAAAATATTAAAGGATGTTGCGATAGATGAGCAGGAAGAAGAAGGCTAAAATAGTAATTTCAAAAGAACATATCGATATGGTACAGCCCTTGTATGATGTTACTACTACTATTTTGTGCCGTCGTTCTCTGTATTTTTTCATGCAAGAATTCTGGGACGAAGTTTCTAATGATACATTCAAATCAAATTGGCATCTCAAATTATTCTGTAATGAATTACAAACCATAGCAGAAAGGGTGTCGCAAAATAAACCAAAAGAATATGATTTGATAGTGAATGTCCCACCAGGGACAACTAAGACCACAATGTTTATGATTATGTTCCCTGTATGGTGTTGGATTAACTGGTTTTGGATGAGATTCATCACAGCTTCTTACTCATCAGCCCTTTCTTTGGAGTCTGCCGAGTACAGTAGGGATTTGATAAGATCGAGCAAATTCAAGCGGTTTTTCCCTGAACTCACGATCAAGCAGGATAAAGATACTAAATCTAATTTCAAGATTATCAAAACATCCCAGGAAAAAATAGAGTTAGGCGGTAATAGGTACAGCACGTCAGTCGGCGGTACCCTAACAGGATTCCATGGGCATATACTTTTAGTTGATGATCCTCTTGACCCCAATAGGGCAGCAAGCACTATAGAACTTGCAAATGCGAACAGATGGATTGACCAAACATTATCTACCAGAAAGATCGATAAAGCAATCACACCAACTATCATGATTATGCAACGACTTCATGAATGTCTACATCCAAATACAAGGATATGGACACAGAATGGATTTACTGAAGTAATAAATATAAAACGAGGGGAAAAAGTTTTAACAAGCGGTGGATGGCAAAATGTATTGGCAATAAATAACAGACCTTATAAAGGTAAAATAATAGGATTAAAAGTTAGTGGACATCCTGAAATTCCATGGTTAACAGCTAATCATAGAGTATATACAGCAAAAGGATGGATTAATGTTGGGGATTTAACTAAAAGAGATGTATTGTTATTTCCTTTACCAAATAAAAAAAAGAAGACAGCTGTTGAAATAAAAAAGTTGTGGCCTGCTTTACCATATAAAGAAAAAACACCAAAAACAATAAAACAAACATTTAATGGGAATGAAAAGCGAGTTCCTTATACAGAATTAAAAAAACTTGTCGATGGTGGATGGACTAGTAAACAAATGGCTGATTATTTTGATTTTGCAACAAGACAAATGATAGATTTGTACATAGCAAAATACAAAATTGTAAGAAAAAATGCACTAACTATAAAATCTGATTTACTGCTTGATCCTGATTTTTGGAGATTAGTAGGGTATTGGGTGGCTGAAGGTAGTTTGGTGAGGGGAAGAAGAAAAATAAATAATTCTGTTCGTTTTTCTTTTGGAAATAAAGATGGAGAATTAATAGCAGATGCTGTAAATATATTAAAAAAATATGGATTTAACCCAACAATAACAAATAATAAAGATAATTCATTTACTCTTTTTTGTGCTTCTTATCAACTTGCTTTATTTTTTGAAATGTTTGGTATAGGTGCTAAGAATAAAAAAATACCGGAATGGATGTCGTTTTTGCCAATTGAGTATATTCAGCAGTTCATTAAAGGATATTGGCTTGGGGATGGTTGTATCGCAAGAAATTATGCACGGTTTACATCAATATCGGTTGAATTACTTACAGGAATACAAAGATTGCTGTTACAAATTGGTATTGTTTCATCTATTTATAAGGGTAAAATTCCCATTGAACCATGTATTATTAAAACAGGGCCCGGTAAAGGAAGAAGAATAAAAGGGAAACATAATCCTTACGAGTTAAGAGTTGCAAGAAAAGATATAGATGCTAAACTTTGGAAAATAGGACTTGCTGATATAGCTTATACTAAAAAGACGGTAAATAAAATTAAAGATGGTTATCTTTATGTTAAAATATTGGATATTTTGGAAAAAGACTATATCGGTGCTGTTTATGATATTACAACGCCTACACATGATTTTTTAGTGGGATTAACTATGCTACACAATAGCGATCCATCTGGACATCTACTTGCCAAACAAAAAGCTAATCTTAAACATATTAGTTTGCCGGGTGAAATTCGTAATTACAGAAAAAGTTTAAAACCAGATAGTCTTGCAAAAAATTATGTGGATGATCTTTTAGATCCAAAACGTATGAGTTGGGATGTATTGAAGGATATGGAAGCGGATCTGGGACAATATGGATATTCTAGCCAGATTGGTCAATCTCCTACACCACCGGAAGGAGGTATGTTCAAGGTAGCTATGCTTTCTGTAGTAGAAAATCTTCTGTCACCTACCAATCTTACTGGAATGGTACGGGCATGGGATAAAGCAGGGACTTTTGGCGGAGGGGCTTATACGGTAGGATTAAAATTATATAGGTACTCCTCAGGAAGATATATTGTTGTAGATGTTGTTCGTGGACAGTGGAGCAGTGAAGAGCGGGAGAATATTATTCGTACTACGGCGGAAGCTGATGGAAGGGATGTTTCCATTGTTATAGAGCAGGAACCGGGATCAGGTGGGAAAGAATCAGCAGAGGCCACAATAAGAAATTTGGCAGGGTTTAATTGCTTGGCAGAGCGTCCTACCGGGGATAAGGCATTTCGGGCTGACCCTGTAAGCGTACAAGTTAATAATGGGAACGTCAGCATGTTACGAGGAGATTGGAATTTTACTTTTATAGAAGAATTACGAAATTTTCCATTTAGTACATATAAAGATCAAACAGATGCTTTTTCTATGGCTTTCCATTTTTTGACTAAGAAAAAACGGGCAGGGATGTTGTTTAATAGATAGAGATATTAAAAAAAAAGATGTGATATACTATGGCAACAAAAAGAAGAGAGGTATATATTATGAGAGGTTTAAAAGGAAGAGGCAGTAAAGGATCTTGCGGAGGTACTCGTAAGAGAGATGGTTCTGGCGGCGGCGTTGGGAATAAAGGGACAAGTCGGCAACCTGCTCCAAAGAAAAAGGGATAATAAGGTTAAATTATGTTTGAAAAAAACGCTGAAGAATTACAAATACAAGTTAATCGAATCAAGACTCTTTCTGAATTAGTTTCCAGGGCAAAGCTTGCATCAAAGTTAGGGCAACAGTATGGAACTGACCGGGACATTTATGAGGCATTGGGGTATCCCGAAACACTAACCTATAAAGATTTTGCAGCACGTTATGAAAGACAGGATATTGCGCGGGCAGTAATTGATAAACCTGTTGATGCTTCTTGGCAAGGAGGATGCCTTATCCAGGAATCTACGGAAGAAGATACTCCTTTAGAAAAGGCTTGGAAGAGTTTAATCAAAAACTCTGATTTGGATGTACTTGGTAAATTATGCCGGTTGGATAAACTTGCAGGGATAGGGAGCTATGCTATTCTGTTGTTTGGGTTAGGAGATGTTTCCAGCAGGGAAAAATTTATGACTCCCGTAGAAAGAAATACTCCATTGATATATTTACGTCCTTTAGGTGAGGGTAATGTTTCAATTACTCAATGGGAAACCAACACGCAGAATCCTCGGTATGGTTTACCTGTGATATATGAATTGAAATTATCTCAACCGGATTCTGATATGACAACAAGTTTACGAGTACACTATTCTCGAATCCTCCACGTTGCTGGCGAACTTTTGGAAGGGTCTATCCAAGGTTCTTCTCGGTTACTGCCTATATACAACAGATTGTTTGATTTGGAAAAACTTGTAGGCGCTTCTGCTGAAATGTTTTGGAGGGGAGCAAGGCCGGGATACAAGGGAAAAGTAGATAAAGACTACATGCTGACTTCAGACGAGAAAGCAGATTTTAAGGATCAGTTAGACGAATATGAACATAACTTACGAAGGTTTTTGATCAGTGCCGGAATAGATATTTCCGCCTTAGAGACGCAGGTAGCAGATCCAAGTAAACATGTTGATGTTCAAGTCCAAATGATAAGTGCTCAAACAGGGATACCAAAACGGATACTAACAGGGAGCGAGAGAGGAGAACTTGCCAGCACTCAGGATATCACCTCGTGGTATTCTTTGATACAGGGGAGAAGAGAGAATTATGTTGAAGGAACAATCCTCAGACCTTTTATCCGTAAGTGTCAGGAATTTAATATTCTCCCTCCTGTGAAAAATGAAGAAAAAGGTTACTCTGTAATCTGGAAACCAATGTTTGAGAAGTCGGACAAGGAAAAGGCAGAAGTTGGTGAGATACGGGCAAAGGCCCTTAATCAGTATGCAGCACAACCTATGGCAGAGTCAATCGTTCCACCGGAGGCCTTCTATAAGTACTTTTTGGGATTTGATCAGGATCAGGTAGATATGATTACAGAATTACAGGAAACAGCGATTAAAGAGGATGAGGAAGTAGTATGACTTTATCCAGTAAGATAACAGAGGTGCAGCATCGTATTGGATTATCTACAGATCCTAAACCTTCGGGTATGGCTCCCGGCTCTACTATCTATGAGCGTGATTCCGGAAGAATGATGATGACCTATGATGGGACACACTGGGTGGAGAAGTTTAATCCTGGAGTTCCTATCAAAGGGTACCAAGCATCTAATGAGACGTACCAATTCTTGCGATTGTGTAGTTGTTATGGTTCTTTGGTAATCTCTACTGAAGAGAGTGTTCAGGTTTCAGCGGGGAGGGATTATTATTATCACGATGTACTTGCTCCTCTTGGTGCCAGTGCTTCTCAAGATTATTTACTAACCACACCAAATTCAGATCTAAAGATATATTTTGATTTGACTGTTATATTTGGTGATGGTGCAGGGTCACTTGAAGTGTATGAGGGTGGTGATAGGGTAGGTAGTACTCTTCAAACAATAGTAAATAGAAACAGAAACTCTTCAAATGATTCTATGGTCACAATTCACAAGGGACAGAGTGGCGGAACGAGTGATGGTACTAAGATATATTGGAAGCGAACAGGTAAGGACGGGGGTAATACCAAGTTTGATGTTGGTGGAACTGTGGGAGTGGCAAAATACACGATATTGAAGAAGAATACTAAGTATATTGTTCGTCTTACTGATAAATCGGCGGCGGATAATAATATATCATTGTCAATGCGTTTGATTGAACATGAGGATGTGTTATAGCATGGGACTTCCAGCCAGAAAGATAGACATACCTGTTATCCAGAGAAAGAAAGCAGTAGCTGTTTCGCAGTATGACCCTACCAGAACAACCCACCTGAGAAATGCTTTTGTTCGTGACCTGAATAAACGATTCCGGGCATTGAGAGGAATAATTCGCAGAGCCATTATAGAACAGGATTGTTTCGATATGCTCGATAAAGAGCATCAAGTGGCAACTATGGCAACTTTTGATCTTTTCCTCCCCGGCAGAAAAGCTTTTGCATTCCCTCGGTCTGAAGAGAAAGTTAATGCCTTTATGATCTGGTTACAGGGACAAGAAGCAAAGGGAATCCTTGAAGTGGGAACAATGCAGCAGATAGGCACTTCAATCGAAACAGCATGGACGAATAAATATATCAAGGATTCATACCAAAGAGGAGTCCAGAGGGCACGATGGGAGATGAAAAAAGCTGGATATGAAGTGCCTTCTTTGTTAGAAACTGGTGGAATATCTGCAAGTATGGCAACCCCCTTCCATATAGAAAGATGTGGTTTATTGTTTTCCAGAACATTTCAGGAGCTAAAAGGCATTACAAGCCAGATGGACACCCAGATAAGCCGGGTGCTTTCACAAGGAATTGCAGATGGAAAGAATCCAAGAGAGCTTGCGAGGTTACTAACCAAAACAATATCCGGACCCGTAGGAGATTTAGGAATAACAGATATATTGGGAAGATTCATTCCGGCGGAGAGGAGAGCACGGACCTTAGCACGGACAGAAATTATCAGGAGTTTCCATCAAGCTAATGTCCAAGAAATGAAAAATTGGGCTGTGGAAGGAATTGTGGTACAGGTTGAATTTATAACTGCAGGCTACAAAGTATGCCCTATATGTGCTGCGCTTGAAGGAAAGGTGTTTAGTTTGGATGAGATACAGAACAAAATACCTGTTCACCCGTCCTGCAGATGTTGTGCAATCCCCGTGAAGAAGGAGAAATGATGATAAGAGCACAACAATGTAAAAAATTTCATATAGTTGTAAAATACTGTTTAAATTGTGGAAGTCCGTTACATTTAAGAAATACAAGAGATATTAAGAGAAAGAAATTTTGTAGTCATAGTTGTCGGGCTGCATATACTCATATTTCTTTCTCTGATAATAAAGATGCTCTTTTGGAATTGGCGTTTAATTATCCACCATTTTGGGATTTAGGCAATGGAATTACTTTGCGTAAAGAATGTCACCAAAAGAGACATCCGAATATAAATCTGTTTAAGAATGGAGAAAAATATGCCGTTGCCAGTTCCGCTTGATAGGGAAAACGAGAAATCTTTCATTTCCAGGTGCATGGGGGATGATTTGATGAACGAAGAATACCCGGATAGCAAACAACGGGCAGCCATATGTTACAGTCAGTGGAGAAATAAAATGAAGAATCAACAATACAAGGTGATAACAACTAACAATTATGTAGTTAGAACCGAAATGCACCAGGGTGTAAAACACTTGGTAGTTCCTGTAATAATGCTTAAGGAAGGTGTTCATAATGGCAGTGCGGGGCCGTTGCTCCATACTCAGGATGAGTTAGGTAAGTTTCCATCGGCATGGAATGGAATACCGGTGTTAATCGGTCACCCGGAAGAAAATGGTCAGCCAATATCTGCTAATTCTCCAAAAGTCATTGATCAGTCAGTGATTGGTAGGGTATATAATAGTAAGATGGAAGGAGGTAAGTTAAAAGGGGAGGTTTGGGCAGATGCAGAAAAGTTAAAACAACTATCTCCGTTGGCATACGCCTATATTATGCAACAGAAGCCGTTAGATGTCAGTGTTGGCGTTTTTTCAGATGATGAACCTACTACCGGTGAATGGGGAGGAGAAAGCTACACGGCTATTGCGAGAAACTATCGTCCGGATCATCTTGCTTTGTTACCGGAAGCTACTGGTGCATGTAGTTGGCAAGATGGTTGTGGCATAAGAGTGAACACAGAAGGGCTTTTGGAAGCAATAAATTTGGTAAGGGATAAACTTTACTCCTTAGATAGCGATACGGATTTATACTATCTTGAAGAGGTTTATGATGATGGTACTTTCATTTACAGGCGAGATGTACGAGGAGCGGGCGAGAAATATTATAAGAGAACATATCAAATCAAAGACGGGGAGGTGCAGTTTGGTAATGAAGAAGAGGAAATAGAAAAAGAAGTAAAATACAAAAAGGTGGTAACTATGAAACAAACAAAAAACAATACAGGAGATACTACGATGAAAAAAGTAAAAGAGCTTCTGACCATTGCTCCATCGGTATATACCGAGGATGATAAGGGGTGGTTAGAGAAACTGGAAGAGGAACAGGTTGATAAGCTAATCACTTGTGCCAAAACGAAAGAGGTAGTAGAAACAGAAAAGGCGAAAGCGGAAGAAAGAATTGTTGCTTTGGAAGGTGAAATTGCAGAATTAAAGAAAGAAGCTCCTCAGATTAACGAAGAAGCAGCTATGAAAATTCTAAAAGAAAAGGTTTCTGATATCAAGACTTTCGGAGAACTTTTGCCTGATGAATTGAAGAAACAGTTCAATTATGGACAGAAGTTGTATGACGCTCATCGACAAGAGTTGATTCAGCATATTCTGAATAATCAGGCTGAGAAGGTGTGGGATGAAGAATCCTTAAAGAAAAAGGATGATGATGATCTGCAAAGAACAGCGGATTCCATCAAGAAACCTGTTTCTTATGAAGGGGCGGCTGATGGATTTTTTGTAAATACGGATGAGGAAATTCTCCTCCCACCTGGGGTTGATGCAGAAAATAAATAACAATGAATCATAGGAGGTTCAAATAATGGCGAAAAATACGATCAAATTGAAGAAATACTCTGATGTTGTAGAGGAATATGAGGCCGTAGCTGCAATTACCCCTGGAATGCTTGTAGAGTTGACCAGTGCGGGGAAAGTGCAGAAGCATGGTAGTGCCGGACAGTTTGCGGAAAAGATTTTTGCCCTTGAAAATGAGTTAGAGGGTGAAGGAATTGATGATGCCTATGCTACAGGGGATCAGGTGCAATGTTGGGTTGCAGGAAGAGGAGACCAAGTATATGCTTTCCTTGCCAATGGTGAAAATGTGGCGATCGGTGACATTCTGGAGTCACATGGGGATGGTTATCTCCAAAAAGCCGATGCGGAATCTGCAGGAAGTGCTACATATCCTGATTCCGTAGTTGGGGTGGCACTTGAAGCGGTGGATATGTCAGGTTCTTCCGGTGAAGATCCGAGTGGTAGAATCAAAATCAGAGTTATATAATAACGAAGGAGGTAAACAACAAATGATTGATGTAATACTGGGAAATGGACAAGTATATGGTGATGTGGCGGCATATATGGCAGGTGAAGGAAGATTAAACCCTGGTAATATGCGTCCGTGGCTTGGTAAAGACGGGCGTGCTTATGTTACTGTATACACAGGTGGGGATATAAAGAATCCCAAAAACTACAAAGCTATACAGGTGAATGCAGCTACGTTGCGTAGAGATGAGTGGAAAATGCTGGATGATGCCGTTCTCAAGGTGAGTGAAACCCGTTTGAATGGTATTGCGGATCTCATTGCAAATGGTTTGACGTATGACCTCGGTAATGCAATGGGTACTACGGTACTTGAATGGCACGATGTGTCGGATGCTATGGAAGCTGATTTGACGATGGACGGAGTTTCCCGAAGTAGGGGGGATCGTCCTGTTTATCAAACAAATTATCTTCCGATTCCGATAATCCACGTTGATTATGAAATCAACGCAAGGGTACTTGAGGCCAGTAGAAAGTTAGGGAATCCATTAGATACCACTTCTGCTGAGAGGGCAGCTCGTAAGGTTAATGAAAAATTGGAAGCGATGCTGTTTACGGATACAGATTATGCTTGGGGTACTACGGATGATCGTTCCAGAAATAAGATTTACTCCTATCTTAATTATCCCGATATTAACAGCGTAACCCTCAGTGCAAACTGGGACGCACCTGGAAAAACAGCGGCTCAGATTTTGGCGGACGTCTTAAATATGAAACAGTCCAGCATTGATGCGAAGCATTATGGTCCGTGGATGTTGTATATTCCAACTGCGTATGAAACGGTATTGGATGAGGATTATAATTCTACGACTCCGGGGATTACCATTAGGGAAAGAATCTTAAAGATAGATAGAATCAAGGATGTCAAGGTAGTGGATACCCTCACGGCAAATCACGTGCTACTTGTACAGATGACAAGTGATGTTGTTCGGTTAGTACGAGGTATGCCTATTCAAAATGTTGAGTGGCAAACTGAAGGCAAGTTTATAACGAAGTATAAGGTTTTGACCATTCAGGTTCCTCAGATTCGCTCGGATCAGGATGGTAATTGTGGGGTTGTGTTGCTTGCAGCGTAAGTCGATTTTGATAAACAACATAGGAGATTGTGATGAGTGAAAGTAATGAGATCCGATGGAGAAAGATTGGCGGGGGCTCCCTCCGGTATATTCGTGGCAAGATTATCAAACCAAATGAGATTTTTATCGCACGACCGGAAGAAGTTCCTCTTGCCTTTCGCAAGCATGTAGTGGCATTGGAAGATATTCCGGAGACAATAATTGAACCTGTACAGCCTTTTACAGCTCGTAAAAGGAAGACTTCTACTGATACTGAGGAAGTATACAAGATACAGAAGCGTTCTTCCAGTGGATGGTGGGATGTAGTTAATTCTGTTTCTGGTAAGGTTATTAATGAGAAGGGCCTTCGAGAAGATGCTGCTAAACAGTTAGTGGAGGAATTAAATGTATGATTTGGTCTGTTCCTCAATTATGGAAAGATGCTACATGTTGGATAATTGGAGGTGGAACTTCTGTGCCTCAACAATTCGGAGTTCCTTTAGAGGTGATTCGGAAAGTATATGATGGAAGACTTTCCCCTTTGGCGTATTCTGATTACATGAGGCCTCTCCATGATCAGCATGTAATAGGTATCAATAATGCATATCAGCTTGGAACGTGGATTGATATCCTGTTCTTTGGTGATAGCCATTGGTATTTGAAACATCGTATAAAGTTGGCGGAGTGGCCTGGATTGAAAGTATGTTGCGATCAGAAATTTGCAAATCGTCCACGGAACAAGATGGAAGGTATTAAATTTCTTGAACGTGATAAAGGGAGGAGGGAAGGGATAACTTCTGATCCTTCGAAGGTTTCTTGGAATGTAAATTCCGGAGCGGCAGCTATTAGTTTGGCACATCATCTGGGGGTACGTAGAATAAATCTGTTGGGCTTTGATATGACTATGGATGTTAAAAAAACGTATAGTCATTGGCATGGTTCCCATATGCCTCCGGGGCAGAAGGCAAAACGTTCTCCTCCATTTGAAAAGCATTTGAAAGGATTCCCGGCGATAGCAAGGGACGCAAATAATTTGGGAATAGAAATATACAATCTCAGTCCTATCAGTAAGATAGATTGTTTTCCGATGATTACATTAAAAGAAGCATTGGATGGATCGTGATACTATATCAGTAGAAAAGGAATGGCGGAAGATAGGTGGTGGTTCCCTTCGATGGAGAGGGCAGATTATAAAGCCAAATCAAATCTTTCGTGCTGTGGAAGAGGATTTGCCAAAGGCATTTCGGAAGCAGATAGTTCCTGTTGTTCATGAGGTACTCACAAATCTTTCTTCTATGAAAAGCTTGAAAATATATTATGTTCCCAATGAAAAAACTTCACCTCGCTTTGCAAGGGCATTTGCAAAAGGCAGTGGTGGTAGATTAGTGGAAGGATGCGCATATCAATTAGGAGCTTGGGCAGGATTTGGTTCACCAGTGACGTGGTCAGGTTTGCGGCAGACTCAGAAGTTGGGCTTTGACTGGTATTATGGTGATCATGGTTATTTCAACAGGGGTAGAAGTTTTCGGGTGACTCGTAATGCTTATCAGATGGCATATATTCAGACTGATGGGTACAAAGAGACAGAAGAGAATCAAAGGCGATTGGATACCTGTAAGATAGTAGAGAAACCTTGGAGAAAAACAGGAAGAAACATTCTGGTATGTCCTCCTGATATTGGTATTGCTCGTTTGTTTGGGTTTTCTGCTACTACGTGGAAGAAGAAAATCATTAAGCAGGTGAAGAAATACACAGATAGGCCAATTGTAATTAGGGAACGCCATGATAAGACATCTTTGACAGAAGCGTTAAAAGATACTTGGTTTCTGGTTACTACATTTTCCAATGTAGCAGTAGATGCTCTTATTGCAGGAATACCTGTACATACCACTGATATTTGCGGGGCATTTCCATTATCCACTCCATTGAAGGACATTGAGAATCCTATGTGTCCGGGAAACAGAAGGGAATGGTTATTAAATCTTTGCGCTAATCAGTGGACATTGTTTGAGATTGCATCAGGAATGTGTTGGGATAGAATAGGGAGGGAAATGTGAAATTTTCCAAGAGAACAGGATGGTGGTTTCCTGATAAAGAAAAACACATGATACAGTGGATGTTAAAAGTAAATAAGGAAGTTGTGGGGAGAAAGAGTTATCAGTTTCATAAATATGAAGCATGTTTTCCATATATCAGATCATCAAAGGATATCTGTATTGATGTTGGGGCACATATCGGAACATGGTCGTATTATATGTCTCAGGATTTTCAAAAACTTATCGCATTTGAACCGATGATTCCTCATGCTGATTGCTGGGAAAAGAATGTACAGGCGGAAAATGCCATTTTGGTGCGACATGCTTTAGGAAATTACAATGGAAGGGCCTATCTTTCTACAAGGACAATAGATTCTTCTGGGGATACCAGTGTTGATGTAGAAGAAGTAGAAGGCGCGCAGGAAACCTTGATATTCCGTTTAGATGATTTGGGACTTCCGGAAGGAAGTATTGATTTCATTAAAATTGATTGTGAAGGGTTTGAATTGTTTGTCTTGCAAGGGATGAAGGAACTGCTCTTAAAACACAAGCCTTGCATTATTGTAGAGCAGAAGCCGGAGACTGGTGGTTTCAAGAGATATGGTATATCCAGCACAGCGGCCATTGGTTATTTGAAGGCGTTAGGTGCAGTTCAGCGCAGAGGGATACAGGGAGATTACATTTTAAGTTGGGCATGAGAGAATAATAAAAAAAATGGGTTATGGTGATGAAATAATGGCTTTGGGAAGGGCAGAAGCAATCTATTCCATTCTTGGGAAACCCGTAGCTGTCTATGGTGTGAGTGGCAATCCACGGAAGCATGTGATATGGGAGAACCATCCTGCAGTGGATAGCAACTCTCCGTTGCATATTATTGATGGACCTTCTGCTCGTCCGTGTATTCTCCGATGGAGTCGTAACCCAGGTCTGACAACTATATGGGACATAAAGTATCGTGCACGTGCAGGTCATATGCGTTTAACTGCACAAGAACAAGCTGAAGCGTTATGTCTGATTCCAGAGAGTCCATTTGTAATTGTAGAGCCTATTGTTCGAAAACCAAGTAGTCAAAATAAGAATTGGGGATTTGAGCGGTGGGAGGAGGTAGTTAAGGATTTTCCAATTCCTGTGTACCAATTTGACTCGGATGGAAAAACGAAGATTCTTCCCGGAGTGAACCCGATATATTCCCCGAACTTTCGGGTATCCGCAGGTATAGTAGAACATGCTTTCTTGGTGATGACGGTTGATGGGGGCATGCATCACATGGCTGCAAGTATGAATACTCCTGCGGTGGTAGTGTTCGGTGGATTTGCTGATCCGAAGATTACAGGGTATGCTTACCAAAGGAACTTCTATGTTGATCTTCCAGAATCTCCTTGTGGTAGATATTATCCCTGTGAACATTGCAGGAAGGCAATGTCTATGATTAAACCTGAAGAAGTTCGTCAAGCGGCGTTAGAAATGTTGAATAAAGGGAGTATATAATGGCACGAACAACAGCAGAGGAAGTTGCACAAATTATTGACACTGATTTAGACCCTTTTGTTATTGATACATACATATCTGGTGCTACTGAGGTGGTTACTAATGTGCTTGGGTCTGATACTACATTGTCGGATGGATTAAAACGTAACATAGAATTATGGCTCGCTGCACATTTTTTGGCGGCAACGAGAGAACAACAAATACAAAAAGCAGGCGCGGGTGGGGCAAATGTCACTTATCAAGGCATGACAGGAAAAGGATTGGAGGCCACTTTATACGGGCAACAGTGTCTTCGTCTTGACACTACTGGTAAATTGGCAGCACTTGGCGGAAAGTCAGCTAAGATAACAGCGATAACTTCATTTGACTGAAAGGAGTAGAAAGCTACTAAATTTTTCCAAAAAAACATAGGTTGAGTCGGGGTTTTTTGTTCAAGAAACGATTTTCTCGGGTAAAGGTATATAATTATATAGGAAAAGAAAAAGAATGGCTTAAAAATGGCAAAACCAATAGAAAAATTCCTTAAAAAATTGAGTGTACAAACTGCCGTGTATTGGGGGGCGCCTGTAAACGATGGATATGGAGGCTATACTTATTCTACTCCAGTTGAAATTGCTGTTCGTTGGGAAGGTTCTACAAAAGTAATCACTACTACCAAAGGAACGGAATATGTCAGTCGTGCGGAAGTTATAGTCAATCAGGATGTGGATGAAGAAGGGTATTTGCATTTAGGAACATTATCAGATTTGACGGAAGCGCAAAAAGCAGACCCTAAGTTAGTGAATAGTGCATGGAAAATTATGAAGTTTGATAAGATTCCTATGATTTTTAAGGACGATGAGTTCGTTCGTAAGGTATTTTTATGAGCACTGCAATAGAAAAAGCAAGCCTCCAGGAAGTAGTAAAAAACCTTAATAAAGAAATCAAAGGGATTAAAGGGCGTTCTTTGAAAGGTATGATTGAAGGAGTAATTGAAGTTCGGCGTGATATGGATAAGACGTCTCCTCTAATTCCGGTTGGTGAGACAGGGAACTTGAGGCAGAGTTGGTTTGTTACTACTTCTAAAGGGACAACACCACAAGGTAAATCTCCTAATTTCAAAGGGAGGAATGCAGAAAAAATGGCATCCGAACATTCCACGGTGAAAACAGTTGTCGTTGGAAGAGCACAAGCTAAATCACAAAAAGGGCCTGTAGTAGCTTTTGGTTTTTCTGCAAATTATGCTGTGTATGTACATGAAATGTATGGTGCTCATTTCCGACGTCCCGGTGCAGGTGCAGGTTTCTTTGTAGCGTCAATAAAACGAAACAAAGGAAAGATTTTGAATGCAATCAAAGAAAATGCGAAGGTGAGGTAAATGAACCCGACAAGTGTCGATATATGCTCATTGTTAGAGGCAGATTCCAGTTTTGGATTGACGTTTGCCACCAATCTATTTATTGGGAAAGAACCAGCATCCCCAGATGATTGCGTAATAGTTTTTGATATTCCTGGAGATGCTCCATTATTAACTTTGACGGGGAAGGATGGAGGCAATTACTATCGTCCTTCTGTCCAAGTGAGGGTGAGAAACAATGATTATTTGACAGGATGGGATTTAATTCACAGTATCCAAGAATGTTTGCATGGCGTCTGTGAATATACTGAAGATGGCACTAAGTATTTGCTCATCAAAGGAGTGGATGAACCTACTTTACTTGATTGGGATGAAAATGATCGTGCGAGATTTATAGCAACATTTTCAGTGCATAGAAGATAACAGTATAGAATAAACAATACAGGAGATAAATAATTATGGCAGGAGTAGATGGAACTACAGGAGTTGGAACAGTATTTCGTAGATGGAATACTACTAACAGTACATGGGAAACAATAGCGGGAATAACCAACATCGGAGGGCCTTCTGCCTCACGTGAAACACATGATACTACAGCATTGGATACCACGGGAGGTTACAAAACGTTCATCACTGGATTCAGGGATGCCGGAGAAATTACTCTTTCAATGATCTTTGATCGAACAGGATATGATACTATGCTCTCTGATTTTGAATCTGACGATGTGCAAAACTACGAGATTGTCCTTCCGGATGATGAGGCAACCTCGATTGAATTTGAGGGGTTGGTTACTGGTATTCCATTGACAATTTCAGAGGCCCCTATAACATTGGAAGTGACCATCAAGATTTCAGGGGCAATCACGGTGAACTCAGGCAGTTATTCTGGATCACCGGCATAAATTAACATCGATAGGAGAATAATAAAATGAAGGTATTGACAAGAGAAGGTTTGTTGAAGAAAGAGATATTAAGAAAAGAGAAAGTAGATCTTGGAAAGGACGAATATGTGTTTGTTCGTCAAATGACAGGACGTGAGCGGGATCGATTTGAGCAAAGTTTGGTAAAAGAAGTAATGGATAACAAAGGGCAATCTGAATTCAAACGTTCCCTTGATGACTTCCGTGCAAAACTGGCGGTTCACACAGTTTGCGATGAAGATGGGAACAATCTTTTGAGGCCAGAAGATGTTTCTACCTTGTCCCAAAATATGAGTGCAGCAAGATTGGAATTGATTGTGAACAAGGCGCAAGAGTTAAATAGGATTTCGGAGGAGGACAAAAAGAACTTAACAAAAAACTCAGAAGCCGTCCAGAGCGCCAATTCTACTTCCGACTCTGCCGAGAGTTAGGATATGCACATCCAGATTATCTATTGGATGAGTTGACATCGAAACAGATTAGCGAATGGATGGCTTATGATAATATTGATCCTATTGGAAAACATAGGGATGATTATGGTTGGGCAATGATGTGTTCAGTGCTATATAACTTGGCGCTTGATATATATTCAAAAAAAGGATCGCATCCAAAACGAACTACCCCCAGTGATTTCATGCCAAAATGGGGCGTCGAAAAAAGAAGAGATGTTCAAAAAGGGCAGTCAGTGGAAGAACAGAAAGCTATTTTGTTAGGTTTGGCAAAAAATCATAATAGGATATACAATAAGAAGGGAAAAAAGCATGGCTGATCTGGGTTCTCTGATAGTTTCAATGGGTGCCGATTTAGGCCCTTTAAAACGATCTACAATGCAAGCGGAGGCACAATTTCATAAATTCCAAAAAGGCGGCGTGGCGGCATTGGAAAGAGTGAAAAAATCTGTTTTTAGTCTTAAAACAGTTATAGGCGGTCTGACCATTGGGATAATGGCAAGAGATATTATTAAGACTAAAAATGAATTTGTGAAATACCAAAAAACGCTCGAAACACTTGAAGGATCTCAAAAAGCGGCAAACATAAAATGGAAAGAATTGCTTCAATTTGCAGAGGAAACCCCTTTCAAAATAAATCAAGTTATGGAATCGTACAAAACATTGAAAGCCTTTGGACTTGATCCTACTGTCAAAACTATGCGGATTATGGGGGATACCGCGGCGGCATTAGGTGGATCAGATGTTATGGAAAGGATAGCACTGGTCTTAGGGCAAATCCAGGCACAAGGTTTTATGACGGCTCAAGATATGAATCAACTTGCCAACGCTGGAATCAATGCCGGGAAGGTAATGAAAGACACTTTTGGCGTTGCAAGAGATGAAGTCGCAAAGTTAAAAGAACAGGGTGTTACTGCAAACATGATAATCAATGCCCTGCTTAAAAATATGGGGGAAAAGTTTGGTGGCCAGATGGCAAAAATGAACAAGGAATTATCTGGCCAGTGGGAAATGTTGATTTCCATGTGGCAACGGTTTGAAGTGTCGATTATGAACAGTGGATTATACGATTTACTTACTACTTCTTTGACAGACATTAATGAAAAAATTATTGAGCTCCGTAAAACAGGAAAGTTGGATGAGTGGGCAAAAGAAATAGGGGATAAAATATCTGCTATTGTTAAAGCGTTTAATTGGCTGGTTACCGATGGAATCAATATCGCAATTTCAGCAGTTAAAGTTTTGATAGGCTGGTTAGTTCATAAATCTTTTACGGCTTTTCTCACTTGGACATCATTGGCTACTGCAGGGATAGGCAAACTAACTACTGCCATTAATCTGCTTCGTTTTTCTGTTAAAATGTTGGGGCGTGCCCTTCTTTATGGTCTAATCGTGGAAGGTATTTTGCAAGTAGTATCTGAATTTGAAAGGATGGATAAATTTGTAAAAGAAACTCCTGCAAAGTGGGGGGCAGCGATGCGATTGGCGATGGATAATGTTGTGAATTCGCTAATCAATAGTATTGTAGCTCTTGGGCACTCAATGAGTAATTTAATACGTGTAATTACTGATCCGATAATAGCTGCATTTACTTCTTTCAATATCTTGGATTTGATATTTGGTGATTTGACAAAAGAAGAAGCCTGGACAGCCATAACATCATCAGCGAAAAAAGCTTTCAATGATGCTTTTTCCAAGGTAGGGGATGACTTCCAAGTAGATATGTCGCGCCGTATTATTCACATTGCTTCTGATGCTGATAGATTACTTTTAAAGAACTGGTTAAATCCACCTAAACCAAGAGAAAATGGTGGAGCAAGATCCGGAGCAGATGGCAGAGCAAGTGGAGGGAATGTTGTTCCCATAGGTAACGTAAATAAAACGATAGATGCTTACAAGAAATTAATTGCTCAATTAGAATTTGAAAAATCTTTGTTAGGCGAAAATGAATCTGTCCAACGTGCTATGACCCTTGCACGTCAGAATGATATCAAAATAGGTTCTGCACAGTATAATAGAATCCTAAAATTAGTAGAGGCTTATGACGCAGAAGTAAACAAACAGAAGACCCGTAATAAAATTATAAAGGAAGGTAAATCTTTAACGGAATCCTTATTAACTCCTCAGGAGCAATACACCAAGACAATAAAGAGACTGAATACTTTGCTTAAGGCTGGCGCAATTACTCAAGAAACATATAATAGAGCAGTTAAAAAAGCGAAAGAGGAATTCGCTGGATTGGTAGATAAAGGCAAAACTGCCATGGAAACTTTGAGAGAGGCTGTAGAAGGATTTGGCCAAGATTCCGCTCGAGCAATTACTGATTTTGCTCTTCATGGAAAGGCATCTTTTTCTGATATGATTGATTCAATGATTTCGGATCTTATAAGGATGATGGTTTACCAACAAATTACCAAACCTTTGTTTAGTAACATTTCACGCTATTTATTTGGTTCAGCTAAAGGTAATGTTTTTCAAAACGGCAAAGTAATTCCATTTGTTCGAGGAGGTGTTGTAACTAAGCCAACAGTCTTTCCAATGGCAAATGGCGTAGGACTTATGGGTGAAGCGGGACCTGAAGCAGTTTTACCATTAAAAAGAACATCAGGCGGGAATCTTGGAGTTGAGGCATCAGGAGGAGGAGCAGTAGTGAATATCTACAATAATGTTGGGGCAAATGTAACAACTTCGGAGCGCAAAACTTCTGAAGGTATACAAATTGATGTGATGATAGATAAGGCTGTCGCTAAAAAGCTGAGTCAATTTGGATCACATTCTAATAGAGTTTTACGTCATAATTTTGGTGCACGAACACAATTAACCGGGAGATAAACAATGATTCCATCATGGCCTACATCATTACCACAAACATTATCTGTTATAAATTATAACCAATCATTTCCTGATGTTATAATAAAATCTGATATGGATACGGGACCTGCAAAAGTTCGGCGTAGATTTACTGCCGGGATAACTCCGGTGTCTGGAGTGCAAATATATACATCGGCGCAGTTAGTTACTTTTCAAGAGTTTTTTGAAGACACTCTTTTAGGAGGTTCTCTCCGCTTTTCCTGGACAAAACCACCTGCACATACCGAAGCATGCGAAATGAGATTTACATCTATCCCGACATTTACCATTTTGGGTAATGAGACTTATCAAATTGAAATGGCTTTGGAAATATTGCCATAGTTGGTAAGATAAAAATAGATAGCGGATAAACAAACAAATAATACGGGGATATGTTTTATGACTAATGTATCATTAAATTTCAGAAAAGCTGCATTTGCACAAGAAACTGGCAGAGTCCCTATTGCTTTAATTACTATTTCGCATCCTGATCTTACAGATGATATTAGGATAAGCACTGATCCGACACAGAAACTTGAAGAATATACTACGGATATAGAAAAGATTTACGGGACAATATCAAATGGAAAGACGTATTTTTATTTACCATTAAGCATCCAGCTTCCTGATAGTACAGAGGAAGGCCCCGGCGAAATGCAATTAAAAATTGATAATATTCACCAGACTTTTGTAGAGACAATCAGAAATATTTTTACTCCAGCGATTTGTCAGGTTGACCTTGTGATGGATAATGCTCTTGATACGATAGATGCAAGTTGGCCGGAATTTAGATTAACCAACATAGTATATGATGCTACGGTAATCACAGGAACATTAAAATTAGAAACGTTGGAAACTGAGCCATATCCAGCAGGGAAATTTGTTCCAAGTTATTTTCCGGGGTTATTTTGATAATGTGGGTTAATGATTATATAGGGATTCCGTTTGGCAAAAACGGTAACACAAGAGAAGGTTTAGATTGCTGGAGATTAGTTGTTATGATTTACAAGGAGAGGCTTGGGATTGATCTTCCAGACTTTTCGGGAATTTATGTTGATGGTTCATTGACTTCATTGAAAAAAGTAACTCGGATAATTAGAGAAGGAAAAAAAGAATGGAAAAAGGTAGATAAACCTATTTCTTATGATGTAGTTTTGATTCGGACAGGCAACATGTTGTATCACAGTGGGATTGTTGTGGATAAAAAAAGGATGCTACATGTAATGGAAGGAATTAATACAACAATCGAAGAATTTACAAGTTTGCAATGGCAAAACAAAGTTGAAGGATTTTACAGATATAATGGGCAAAGATATGAAAAACGATAGGGAAATAATAGTTTCACCCGCAGCTTTTCATGCTCCAAAAGCAGTTTATATCCCGCATGGCACAAGTATTCGCGGTATGGTTGATATTTTCTATCCTGATATTAATACAACCGTAATTGTGGAAATTGATGGCGAGCCTGTCCCTTATGAAAAATGGGATATTATCCCTGACATTGATTCTCATGTGCTTATAAATATCCCTTTGCATGGTGGTGGAGGAGGGAAAAATCCTTTACGAACGTTGCTTACAATAGTAGTTGTAGTTGCAGCAATAGCTGCAGGACAATGGTATTTGGCAACATATGGAGTTCTAACTGCGGCGGGTACATATACCACCGCATCGTTAATGGGTTCTTATCTGGTTAGTGCGGCAGTTATGACTGCAGGATCATATCTTGTTAATGCTATTGCTCCTGTCAAGTTAGAGCAAATTGGAGGAAAAAGTCAAAAATATGAAGATTCGCCTACTTACTCGATAAGTACTCCTACAAATGCAGAAAGACCTTGGATGACAGTGCCTACGATCCTCGGGAAACATCGTGTTTATCCGGCATTTGGCGCCAAGGCATATACTGAAATAGTGGGGGAGAATGAATACCTCAGGATTCTTGTTGTATGGGGGTATGGCCCTATGCAAATTGAAGATATTAAGTTAGGCGATACCCTTTTATCATCATATAAACATGTGAGGGTTGAGACCAGAGAAGGATGGTCAACAGATACAGATATAACTCTTTTCCCATCATCTGTTAATCAAGAAACAGTTGGGGTGCTTTTGAAAAATGCCTCCGGACCTGTTGATAGAACTGCCCAAGCAAACGTTGATGAAATTTCTGTGGATATTTGTTTCCCCTATGGCCTTGTTCAGTATGATAATTATGGACATCGATTGTTTCGGAGTGTCACGATAAGAGTACGCTATCGTGAAGTAGGGGACGAAACTTGGACAACTCTTGAAGATAAAACATTTACCGATATGTCTACTTCCGCTGTCCGATATGGATGGAATTGGGAAGTTGACAATACAAAACAATATGAAATCAGGTTAAACCGTTTGACCCCTGATACTGATGATCAGCAAATTATGGATAAGGTTTATTGGACAAACCTCAGAAGTATCAAGACAACGTATCCCATTAATTTTCCTTATCCTTTGGCAGTAACTGCATTACGAATTAAAGCTACTGACCAGTTAAATGGTATGATTTCTAATCTAAACGCTGTAGTTACTTCATATTGTCCTGTATGGGATTCGGAAACGGAAACATGGGGGGATGAAGAGAATGAATATATCCCTACCAATAACCCTGCTGCTTTAATCCGTCATGTATTGACAGGCAATGCCAATGCAAAAAAGAGAACAGTTTCCCAGGTTGATAATGCTACGCTTGGAGAATTCTATGAGTTTTGTGAGACAAATGGCTATGCTTTTAATATGTACCGGGACTATACTTCCTCTGTTTTTGAGACTTGTCAGGATATCGCTTCTACTGCTCGATCAGCGATTACTTTAAAAGATGGCCTCTGGTCGGTTGTATCAGATACAGGAAATCAGACACTTGTTCAGCATATCACTCCACGAAATTCCTGGGGATTTAGTTCAAAAAAACTCCTTTATGAACATCCTCATGCTTTTCGAATCAAATTCAAAAATGAAAATAATGAATATGAGGATGATGAACGAATTGTTTATGATGATGGATACTCTGAAGAAAATGCTACATTATTTGAAACAATAGAATTCCCTGGTATAACTAATCCTGATTTGATTTGGAAATTTGGACGATATCATATTGCGCAGGCAAGATTAAGGCCGGAGATGTATTCTCTCTATATGGATTTTGAGCATTTGGTCTGCCGTAGAGGGGACAAGGTTCGTGTTTCGCATGACGTACCTCTTTGGGGGTCAGGTTCGGGACGTGTAAAATCCTTTACAATACAGAGTGGAAATATCACACACATTATCCTTGATGAATTGATTATAATGGAAGAGGGGAAATCTTATGCTTGTAGATTTCGCTTATCTGATGGAAGTTCATTAGTGTTGTCCATTGTAACAGACCCTGGAGAGACCGATATTCTCGAATTGCAAACTCCTGTCGCTGAAGAATCAGGGCCAAAGATCGGCGACCTTGCTATGTTTGGAGAAGCAAATCGTGAAACAGCAGAACTTCTTGTCCATTCGATTCGACGCTCAGGAGATTTTACTGCTCAATTATTTCTCGTGGATGTTGCCCCTGATATATACAATGCTGATACGGGAGAAATACCAGCATTTGACCCACAAACAACTCCTTCCATTGATATTACAGAACTTCCTCCTAAACCTCCTACAATAGAAGGTACAGCATCAGGAAAGGATGCTTCGACTATATCAGGAGGGGGTTCAGTATCATCTCTCATCGTGTATCTCTCTGCACCTGACAATGATATGAGAATCAGAGGATACAGGGTGAGGTATCGAGTAACAGGTGAAAGCCAATGGCAATACACACCTGAAATGGAGAATCTAACAATTACGATAACTCCAGTAATTGAAGATGTTGAATATGAGATACAGGCACAATCAATATCAGTTTATGGGGTGGCTTCTACATGGACATCAATAGGAACAGGGACTCCGGCAACGCCACAATTAGTGCCTGCGCATCCCACTGATATCGCTGCTGAACTGGTGGCCGGTGGGGAAGCTTATAATTATTGTGCAGTGCATGTCACTTTTACTCCTCCACCGGATCCTGTTTTTTCTCATTGTGATGTTTATGCCTCCAATGATGATATAGCATACCATTATGTAGGGACTAATAGTTCAGGCTCTTTTATCTTCTCAGGGCTTGGTTCTGTTTATGAGGCAGGTGATACCTGTTGTATTAAGCTACGCAGCATTTCGATATATGAATTGGCAGAACCTGCCCCTGCAACTTATGATGCTTCAGTTTTAATTGAGGGATATATTCGGCTTGGAGGTTTTTATGTAGGGGAATATTCTTTTAGGGACAATGTTAATGCAGATGATGCTAAAATCCTGATAGACAAGACAAATACTTTAATACGGCTTGGAGATAAAACCACCCCATATCTGGTTTTAGATGGCGATTATTCAGGTGTTCCAGCAGTTAAAAGCTCTGATTATGTCTCAGGTTCTTTTGGTTCTGGTTTTTTGTTGAAGCACGATCTCTTAGAAGTTGGGAACATAGCATCAAGAGGGATTATCAGAACGGCAGTCTTTCAGAAAGACGTAGTTTCGGCTGTAGGCGGAAATCTTGCTGTTTTACCAGCGGATCTTCTTAATGCGAATATGAGCGCAAATGATTCTGATGATGGTCTTGAAAGATTAACAGAGGCTGGTGATACAAGATTAACAGAGGCAGGTGATACAAGAATACTTGACGGTTACGCCTTTCTAACAATAGAAGGAAACGAGACTTTTTCAGTTGGTGATATTCTCAGAATCAAAGATGGTGCGCATGATGAGTGGATAAGGATTGAAAATGCGGACAATGCTCCTACATATGTCGTAACAAGAGACTTGGCGGGGAATTACGCAGACGGTTTTAATCCACAATGGCCAAAGGGAGCAAGTGTTGTAAACTACGGTCAGGCAGGAGATGGCGGAATCTTTCTGACTGCTTCTGATACTAATGCTCCACATTTATCAATTTTTACTCATGATGGAGAACCGTGGAATTCGATTACCACTCATATCAGAGAAGGCAATCTCAATGGTTACGCCGGGTATGAGACTGATGTTTATGGCTGGGCAAGCTATATTGATGTTAATAATTACATCAAAGTTGACCCTGTGAATGGTATTAGGATGTCGGGGGAAATAATAATCACTGGCGGTTCTGGAGTTTTAAATCTAAACGATACAGGAGCTCTTGCAACAAAAAACTATGTTGGCGAAGGAGATTTACAAAACACAGTCCTGAACAGGATGTTTCTCAATGCCGAAGTGAGAGAGAATATCGAGGCATGGCGCAAAGCAGGATCTCCTACATACATAGATGGAGAGAAGATATATGCAAAAACCATAACTGCTGATAAATTTGTGTCAACGCTCTACGGTGATATAAACCAGGCAATGGCTTACGTAAAAACGGTACTTGGCGCAGGGGATGAATTTGAATATGATTTAACTGATACGGATTTAAGCAATGGAAGTGCAACAAACATAGACGCCGACACACATACTGACTATGGGGTTTCAATTAGAATAGCTACAGCTCAAGAATGGGATGATGGTGGCGAATGGGATACAGGAACATGGGATGAACCCACGGAAAGTTCAGGCAGTTGGATTTCTTCTTCGATAAATTTTGGGGCTTCTCGAACGCTTCAATTAGCGTTAAGATATACTAAGGTTGAGGAAAATGTGTCTTCGACCACAGAAACGATTAAATTTCAGTATTCAATAGATGGTATAAACTTTGGAACAAATGCTCCTTCGTTTGATGATGGACTCTGGGAGACAGCTTCAATAAATCGAATTACAGGGAATGTCTATAAAGCATCAGGGAATCTTTTTACTTTTGCACATTTCAAAGTTAAAGTTGAATTAGAAACCACCTCAACTATCGACCGAATAATTCTTCATACAATGACATGTCTGGGAAATGTTACAAACCTTTTTGGGATGAAATGTAACAAAGCGATAGCTTCAGAAGGGACAACGATTGATTTAAAAGGTTTCAACTCAACTCCCGCGATAACAATAACGCCTATAGGAAGCACTCCTTTAGTGCCACTAATTACAGCGCAGTCTTCGAGCAGTGTTACGATCAAATTGTATAATTTATCAGGGAATGCAGTGAGCGGAAACGCAAATATAACTATGATAGGAATTTAAGGAGAAAAAACAATGAGTTATGACAGTTCAAAACCCGTGACAGGAGGGTCTCTTGTAGCTGCAGACATGCGGGAAAATTTCAGAGCATTAAAAGAAGATCAAATAGTTGATGCAGGATTTGTAAAAGGGCTTCCTGTTGATTTTACCTGTTCTAAAGATAAGGATGGATATACAAAATTACCAAATGGAATCATTATTCAATGGGGAGAGGGGCTAAGCACAATAGATGGAGAAGAATCTTTTAATTTTCCAATAGAGTTTCCAAATTCCTGCTTAAGTATTGTTACTACTCGATTTGGGAATAATGTAAGTATTCCGCTTGCGATTTGTGCGTTAGACACTACATATTTTTCTATCAACAGAGATGATAGTATAAACGGTTCTGTTTATTTTTATTACCTTGCGATAGGATATTAAAGAGGAGAAAATCATGACAGCAGAACAATTATTTCAGATAGTAGGTGAGTTGTTTGCCGAGAACAGATTGCTAAAAATTGAGATAGCTAAACTCCAAAAGGAGATAGCAGAGTTAAAAAAGAAAGGTAAAGAGAATGGCCAATGTAAAAATAACTGATTTACCAGAACTCGCAGCTATTCCAGATGGTACTGATCTGCTTGAAATAGTAGATGATATTGCGGGTACTCCAACAAGCAAAAAAATCAAAGTAGAAAACTTAACAGATTTATCAGGCCATAGTGTAACTGAACTTTCTGATATTACGAGTGCTGGTAGTGGGGCAATTATATCTGATAATGAGCGGACAAAACTTGGTAAGTTCGATGTTGGCACAACGGCCGGCCAAATAGCTTTCTGGAATGGGTCTGCATGGACATATGCAGAAACAAGTGAAATATTTTGGAATGATACAAGTAAAGGATTAGAACTTTTTGGAAGTGCTCGTATAGGGAAAACTCTGATTCATTCTGATGGTAGTATCGAATTATCCCACTATGGTACAGGAGATAGAAATTCTTATATAGATTTCCGTTCTGATGACGTAAATGAGGATTATAGTACAAGGATTATAAGAGGTTCTGGAGAAAATGGTGTCTTATCAATCATAAATAAAGGAACAGGGAACTTTAGTTTTGTTATAGGTGGAGATTTTGCTTTTCGAGATAGCTCTAATAATTTAATAATGGGATTAACTCCATCCTTGCAACTTGGCATTGGGACTGGTACGAGTAGAACTATCGGTCTATCTGGAAGTGCAATAAGGGTTGTCGGAATGGAGAGAAATACAACTGCTAACTCTGCTGGATATAACCTGATTCTTAATGCAGGCGGCGCTACAAGTGCGGCAACTGATAAAGCAGGTGGGGATTTAATTCTTGAACCAGGGATTTCGACTGGTAGTGCTGAGAGCGGTGTACAAATCCGAGGATGTGTTGCCGGTGCGTCTGGCACAGAAGATAGAACAATGACTACCGCAATGAGAGTTCTTGGGAATAAAATAGGATTTTACAACGTAACTCCAACAGCAAGACAGGTGCTTGCTACAGGAGCGAGTGCTACTGTAGATGATGTAATCACAGCGTTACAAACGCTCGGCCTTGTAAAACAAAGTTAATGATGAGGAGCAAAAATTATGATAGACGTTAAAGGTTATATTGAGAAAAAAGAAAAGAATTTAGTTACACTTATTAAAGCTGGTAATAACTATGCTGTTGCCTCACAAAAGTTTGATCCTGATTCAGGAGATAGATTGCCTGATGAAGTTATCGGTGTAAATATGAAGGAGCTTCTGGAAAGAAAACAGGTTTTAACGGATGAGCTTGCAGATATTGATAGTTTTATTTCTGACTGTGATGCTTTGGGAGAAGAAAAAATTTGATGGAAGAAAGAATAGTGACAGATTTTTCGGATATAGATAACAAGGAGACTAAAAATGGAAATAGAAAATCTAAAGTTTAAGGAAAACGTACTCGCAGTTCTGGTAAAAAACGGCAAAAAGAAAACTATCAAAGCCAAGAACATCATTGGTAATGCAGGCGACATTTATTATGCTCAAATGTGTTCAGGTGAAACTCCGACAAATGCTTTTGTTAATGCTGTACTTGGCACAGGGTCAACAGCGGCAACCAAGAATGATGACTACGATAACATGACTCCTATATCAGGATCAAACAAAGCCCCGTCATCCGGTTATCCCAAAACTAATGATGATGACGGAGACAACACAGACGCCGGAGTTGATGTTATTACCTGGAAATATGAATGGTCTGGAGCTGATTTCAGCGATACGGCAATCAGGGAGGGCACAATCACTATTGCAAGCCCGACTACTGGATCACCTATCTTAACCAGGTGGGTATGGGATGCTTCGTTTGGTAAGGATTCTGATACTACGTTGAAACTCTTTGTTAATCATGCGGCTAATGGGGTGTAAATGACAGATTATAATATTACATATAAGCATATTAAACGGCCTTGGGGGGAAGAAATAAGATTTTCTGCTATCGACAAAATAACTGGGAATATTATAAACGAAGTTATTCCATTTAAAGGGGACAGAAAAGATAAAGAGGAAATTTTAAAGATAATTTCAAATAGGATTGATTTGTTATCTCAATCTATTACCGAAGAACCCGATATGGTTTATACAAAAATTGAGGTCGAAAATCTTCTGAAAGAAAAAGGTTATCTCTCAGAAGAACAAAAATTAGAAGATTTAAAAGATTTAAAAGAAACAAGTACATTGCAGGAGAAAAAGTAAATGGCTACATACTACAGTCAAGCGTCTGATAACTGGTCGAATCTTACTAATTGGGATACTATTGAAAGTGGCGGAGGTTCTAATCCGGCAAGTGTTGCCGATATGGATGACGATACATTTATCATTAATGCGGGGCATACAATAACGCTTGATTGTAATATGTCAGATTTTACTAATGGTATTGCCGGATTAACTATTCGTGGTGGTGCTACTCCCGGAATGTTGAGACCTAAATATGATAGTGATGGTACATACCATTTAAAGATTAAAACAGGTACAAATATTGTAGGTACAACAGATACAAATAAAGGCCGGCTGCTTGCAAATAGTGATGGAGTATGGGGCAATTCAGGGAGCTTGCCTTTTGGCAGAAAATTTATAATTGATTTGCAAGGAACTGCTAAGATAGATGCAGAACATTTAGATATTGCCTTATATGATACGGAGCCTGAAAATAAGTATGTAAGAACTTGTGGGACAAAATATTCTTTTGTTGATGAAGATGTCGACACAACAAATAATACCATTAATATTGATCAAGGAGGTTCAGAAACAATATCAAATGGGACTCCTGTTATGGTTACAAGTTCAGGAGATGTTCCAGGAGGCTTGGCAGAAAATATATTATATTATGTTCGGCAAGCATCTGGCTCCACTATAAAATTAGCTACAGTCAATGATGATACCGCAATAGTTGATATTACAAGTGTCGGAAACGGAACTCGTTATGTTTATAGAGGACAAGCTTCTGGAACTAATACGGTTGGTGTTTTAGATGATGTAACATCAGACTCATTATGGACAACGGTAGAGGGGCATAATCATGTAGTATTGGTAGATGCAAAAGCTCCACAAAGTTATGATCAGCAAAGAGTGCAATTAACAACAATCAATGCAAATAATATTGTTTTATCTGCTAATGTAGATTCTGATCAATTTCCAGGCGGATGGATTGTATTGGTTAGTCGAAATGTTAGTATACGATCTGCTGGTACATCTTCAGACCAAGCGATTGTTGATTATAATAATGCACAATCTGCAAGTGGTGTTTTTCAATGCGAAATACGAAATACTGCAGGAAGTGGGACAACTTTTTATGGCCGTGGCATTAATTCTGGAACTGGTCATACTATATCAGGGTTAATAAGTGGGTGTAATTATGGCATTCGATATGGAACTGGTCATACTATATCAGGGTTAATAAGTGGGTGTAGTAATGGCATTAATTCTGGAACTGGTCATACTATATCAGGGTTAATAAGTGGGTGTAATTATGGCATTAATTCTGGAGCTGGTCATACTATATCAGGATCAGTAAGTGGGTGTAGTAATGGCATTAATTCTGGAGCTGGTCATACTATATCAGGATCAGTAAGTGGGTGTAGTAATGGCATTTATTCTGGAACTGGTCATACTATATCAGGATCAGTAAGTGGGTGTAGTAATGGCATTTATTCTGGAACTGGTCATACTATATCAGGGTTAATAAGTGGGTGTAATTATGGCATTCGATATGGAACTGGCCATTTGACAGGAGCTGTTAAAAACAATACTCATGATTTTAGTTTTTCTGATTATAATATTTTTACTCTCCAAAATGTTGAGTTTTCTGCTGGGGGATTATCTATTTATAGTAGGAATTCTGCTTTTGTATTAGGCCGCATATCCTGTGAAGATCATGCACAAATAACAGGGGCGCATAAGATATATGATAATATGGGAGATATTATTAAAACAGCTTGTGATGGTACAGGAGACGCCCCGAGTGTAGATCCTGATGGTGGACATGATTATTGCGTTGAATTAAGTAACATACAATCTAACTGTGATAGTGATAATCCTTTATTAGCTTTTAAACATCGTATATGGGCAACTGCAAGTGTATCTAAAACATATACATATAAAATTCAAACAACTTATGCTAATTTAGCCATTGATGATTTAGTTTTAACCGGAACATATCTTGATGAAAGTAGTGGTGGTCATAGAGCTACAATAATTGACAATTCTGCAATTAATCAAAGAACTGATAATACAGATTGGTCGCAAGCTTTAGCAGTAACAATTAACCCAACTCAAACTGGATGGGTAGATTTAAAGATTGAATTGAAAAAATATGAAAGTTTGAATGAAGTGTATATTTGGCCTGCTGTGGAGATTAGCTAATGGCAGTTAATGACCCTATTTGGAGTTATGGGGAAGCTAAACTTATAAAGTCAAGTGGTTCTACTATTACAGTTAGGTGGAGCTATGATGATAAAGATTTATTGTATGAGTATATAGCGGCGGCAGGCGATGCCATTATTAGAGTCATCAATGAAACACTACAATTCAGCGAAGCAACTCTAAAACTACAAGCTACGCAAAAAATAATTAATGAAACTTTGCAATTATCTGAATCATTTGAGAAAAAAGGCGCTACGAAAAAGGTAATAAACGAAACTTTACAATTAAGTGAGAGCACAACAAAAACAAGTGGCATGATAAAAATTATCTCTGAAACTTTGCAAATAGCTGAATCGTTTGCAAAAATATCAGGAATAACAAAGATAGTTAATGAGACTTTACAATTAGTTGAAGGGATGAAAAAACTATCGTGGACAACAAAGATAATTAATGAAACGCTACGGTTTAACGAAACGTTATTTAAAAGAGGCTCTACGAAAAAAGTAATCAACGAAACACTACAAATATCAGAGACCACCGGAAGATTAACAGGAATTACCAAAATAATAAACGAGTCCTTACAAATAGCCGAGTCACTTGCAAAGATAACAGGGGTCACAAAGGTAGTAAATGAAACTTTGCAATTAAGTGAAACAGTTTTACAAAAGACCGGAATAACTAAAATAATCAATGAAACACTACAGATATCTGAAAAGATTAAGAAACTATCATGGACGACAAAGATAGTTAATGAGACCTTACAATTATCTGAAACGTTGTTTAAGAAAGTATCCATTAAAAAAATAATCAACGAGACCTTACAGTTAAGTGAAAATATTGCCAGGAAGTCCGGTCTAATTAAAATCATTAATGAAGTCTTGAATATAAGCGAAAACATTATTAGGACTTTAGCCATAGCTCTTGGATGGCGGGAAGTTGTCAAAGGGGATAGCAGGATAACCACAATGATAACTGGGGATAGCAGGATAACCACAATGATAACTGGGGATAGTCCTTTAGATTAGAGGATTTAAAATGGGTAAGATTTATAAAAACCAAACTGCATTAACCATACGATTGACGACCCATATAGATATTACCGGTGCTACAGCATCAATAAAATACCGGAAACCGAGTGGCACTGAAGGAGAATGGCCGGGGGATATTATTGATACTACAAATGGGACAATTCAATATCTTATCCAAAGTACTGATGATTTAGATGAAGCAGGATCGTGGACTCTTTGGACGCATGTCGTTTTTGCAACAGGAGAGATTGCTCCTGGTGAACCTTTTAAAATGTATGTTTATCGGGCAGGATCATAGATTGAGTTAATTTTTATTAGTGGGGCGGATAATGTGGACAGAAGTAATCACCGGTGGCTCAATTGTAAGTTTAATAGGTCTTATGTATAAGATGCAACAAAGGAAAATTGATTCCAAGGTCGGGACGGCAACTTGCGAAGTACACCTTAATACATTCAACGATTTACTTGTTAAAGGAGACAAAAAGTTTGAAAAAATTACAGATAAACTAACTGAAATCGGTGAGACTGTTGCCCGCATAGATGAGCGAACAAAGAAAAACAATGGGAGAGTATAAAATGAGCATAATCTCAAAAGAGGAATTCGAAATGATTAATGATAAAAAGATCAAGCTGGATATCCTCTTTAATATGATGATGGATAAGAAAAAGACCAAAACAAAAAAGGAAGATGAATTAAATGACTCCATATATCCCTAAACATTTTGTATTACAGGAGTGGCTCCCGAAGGATTTCTACAACCAAAACAAAGGCCTTGGTGATAAACTCTGGTTAATGTTTGACTATCGTATACTATGGACATACGATAAACTACGAAAACGCTATGGTAAAATTACGATGAATAACTGGCTTTGGGGAGGACATAATCAATACAGGGGGTGGCGTCCTTTTGATTGCCCCGTAGGAGCAAAGTTATCACAGCATAAATTTGGAAGGGCGGGTGATGGTATTTTTGAGAAATTTACGGCAGAAGAAGTCAGGCAAGATATATTAAAGCATCAAAATGATTATGATTTCCAATTCATATCAGTGATTGAAGGCAATGTTTCATGGCTGCATTGTGATTGTCGAAACATAATCCCTGGTAAAGGAATAGTATTGATATGACAGATAAAGGGATAAACGATTTAAAGTTTTTACGGGATGCAGTCTTGAATGGGACTGCCAATGTGGAAGGATGCCTGTTGCAGGCACGCAAATATCTACGGAATATTGAAACAGCCATAAGACTTTATTCCGAGGATGTAAAAAAGGAGGTGATAAAAGATGAATGAACGTACTTTTGATAAGTATAGTTTTTTATCGAGGATGCTATGGAAATTTATATATCCAATATTTAAGAAATTAGCAGCCTCGACAAAGACAGACTGGGATAATGAGACGATCGAATTTATCAATAAAGTTATGAAATCTGAAATAACTTTTGATGATATCGACCATTGATAATTTAGCTATCTTGCGGCTTTTTGCTATCAGAGTCCAGAGATTGGTTGATTGGATAGTTAGCGATTATCCAATCAACCATTTTTTCATATTCCGGCATATTGATAAACGTAGCAATATAAGCTGTACGATCTTTATATGGTCCACGAATATATATCCCGTGGTTTGACTTTACTTTTTCTAATTTCATATTTTTCCTCCCTAACTAACGTTGATATAACCGGCGGTTGATTTAAATTACCTTATTTAATATATTTTCTACTTCATCTAATGTAGAGGCATCCAAAGCTGAAATGATAATATTCCTAAGCCTATCAATTTCATATGCAGCACGATTTAATTTCCCTGATATTTCTTGCGCCATATTTTTATCTGTTGTATCCACCGCAATAAATATGCTATAGTTCGCTGCTTTCCTTAATTCGTTAGTATCCATAATCCTTTCTCTTTTATTAGTTGGTTATGTTTTCTCAATTTATAATGCTTAAACTGGGCGATGTAGCTTTTTGCGTCCGCTCAAGCGACCTGTTAGTTGTTTTAAATGTTCACCTAATTTGTTATACGCCAACAGCATTAAACCTATCTGCCAATTCTACAAAAGCATCCATATATTCACTCTCATACCCTGGCATTAGAGATTTAAGTTCTGTATATATTGTTGCAATCCTTTTGATTCGGTCGATTTCTTTTTGTACAAACTCAGGCATACAATAATCTACTGTATTTGACGGGTTCTTTATTTTTTCTTTCATGATATCCTCTTTTCCCTAAAATATTGTTGCAATCTTTTTATTCTATAACAATCCACTGCACTAAATGGCTTCGCCACCGGTGAGCTTGGCCGTTGAAGTTCGCCCAATCGAACAAGTTTTGGTCGGCTCAAGCGAGTTGTTAGGTTGCCTTTCCCTGATAAGCTACTCCATAGTTTCTCGCAGATATTTCGTTGATCTGATCCATTCTCTCTTGTAAGCAAGTTGGGCAAACCCTACGCACTGGATCACCAGGATAACGCCCACGTATTTCAACAAGTTGCCCCCCACAGATAGGGCAACCTAACAACTCGCTCAACTCTGACGCTTTACGCGCCGATGTTTCTTTACTCATTGAAAATCCTCCTTGCGCGTAAAGCGCAGGTTAGCTTTGGCCGTTATACATACTGAAATAAAATCTGTTGATAGTCGGCGCTTAACAACTGTGCTTCTTGCCATTGCATCGGATGCCATTTTTTGTAGTATTCCTTGTTTTTGTTCATTTCAAAAAGAGTGTCTTGTATTCTCCATAATTTTTTGAATGTTTTTATTGGCATATCATAATCCCGTAAATCATAAAATCCTTTGTAAGGTTTATAATCCGGGAAACGTTTAACAAGCCGCTCAACTTGACGGCTTTTGTCGTCTGGCTTCCTACCCATTTCAAATCCTTTCTGCGGCAAAAACCGCAAGTTAGCTTAGTTCGTTATATTGAACTTTTACTAAAAGCAGGGTCTTCTTTCCCAGACCAGATACAATCTGCCCTATATTCAGCTCTTTTTCCTGCTTTTAGCCATAGTTTAGCAGCTTTTGCCATCTCAACTTTATTGTAGAAATTACCAATAAAAATTGCATATTGAGACATCAAAAAGCATTTTTGCGCATGTTTTGTTAATTCTTCAGGTGTCATCCGTGTTGCCATTTTAGTTCTCACAAAAACATTCAAATTCAGGCCGTTCATATAACTTGGTTATTTCTGTCCTGACAGGTTTATGGGTAATATGTCGCAAAACAATTTCAACCCTTTTTCTATCTCCGAGATTACTACATTTCTTGCTTTTATCCCTGTTTTTACCAACAATGCCTTTCCCGGAAGCGGAACAATGTACATTAAACTCAAATCGTTCCCAATCCGCGGGATATGACCTGTTGTCGTATCCCGATAAAATAAAACTACCGTCTATATTCTGAAGCAATTCAATTAAATTATTTAAATCATCTTGTGTGTAACCACCGTAGTGCCCTTGGTTTGATCCTACGTATGGTGGATCAAGATAAAAAAAAGTTTGAGGCGAGTCCCATTGCCGGATGCATTGTAAAGCATCAACGTTTGATATAAAAACTCCTTGCATCCTGTTAAGGTAGTTATTGAGGTTTTTTATCCTCGAATACCAATAATATGACAAGTTGCCGCTAAAAATACCCCTACGCCAACCAGTATTTAATTGATTGGAAAAACTCGTATTAATATTAACAAAAAACGCCCATGCACGGATAGCATTGGTGGCCTGTTTTTTACCCTTACAAATATCAATGGTGTCTTTATATGTTTGCTCACAATATGCAGTACCATTGATTAACCTTTGTAGTTCTTCCGGATTATCCCGTAATTGTTTATAGAAGTTATAAACAAGATTATTTGTATCGTTTATAACTTCTATGTAGTTGTTTATTGCCGGATGCGGTTTTAAAAACAGAATAGAAGCTCCACCGGCAAATGGCTCGCAATAAACTATATGTTTAGGGATCAACGGAATAATGTTGTGTGCCATCCGTTGTTTTCCCCCGTAGTATGCAAAAAAAGGTTTCATTATAATTTAATCCGTTGAATGTTCATCATATCTTTCTAAAACATAAGAAGGTACTGCGATAACAGTGTAGAAGTCATCTCTCACGCAACCTCTGGTATCGTCCTCAGGCCTAACATTTACCCAATACCCGAGATGATTTCTTGTTGGAGAGTTAGGAAAAACTTCTTCAATTTTTGCTTTTTTCATTCCATAACTTCCCCCAAGATAAACAATTTGACCTTTTTTAAAGTTCGTTGAAGATGTTTTATTTTCTTTTGAGCAACAATCTATAACAAACCGCATTCCCATTGCAGCAACTTGAATTGCTTCATTCCGCATGTTACCTAACGGATCAGAGTTTATTTTTACCTCATCCCAAAGTTCATCAAGTTCTTCCTTGATAATAGCATATCCTTCATGAGGAGATGCCATAGGTCTGAATATCTTGGAAGCTCTTAGATATTCTTTGATAACTTCATCCATTATTTTTTTAACCTTCATTTTATAAACCTCCGATTGCTTTTTAATTTTCCTATTGTTGTACTATTTTTTTATAATCCCTATCACTGTTAAATATTTTAATATCAATCCCTTCTTGTCTTTCTTTTGAGGTGAATCTATACTTATCAAAACTTATACACAATCCTGAGCAATATCCATACATTCCTGTGCAGTCACCTAACAATTTTGTGCAGTCGCCATATATCCCTGAACAATCTCCAAACAATCCTAAGCAGTTACCAAACAATCCAGTGCAATTACCATATAAGCCTGAGCAATTTCCATACAACCCAGTGCAATCACCATACAATCCTGAGCAATTTCCTTTTAAATCCGGATTAGCCCCCTTTTGTTTGAAGCCATCGTCGTCATAGTAATATAATCTTTTATTCATCCTCCCCCCCCTCATTAAAATGCATAACACATATATAACTCAGTTATGTGATATCTGATATAGATTTTACGTTATAAAATTTCTTTGCGTTTTCGATTGCCTTAAAAACCTTTTCACTGGTAATTAATCGGCCTATTCGATAACTAAAAATCATTTCATTTTGAGCTTTAACCAGCGCTTTTAGTATTTTTATTTCCTTATTTTTCATTATTTGTCTCCATGGAATAGTATTAAACAATCGACCATCTTACCTCTTTATTTATTAAATAATTCAGCTAACAATTCACTCCACCGGACGGCTTTGCCGCCGGTGAGCTTTGTCGTTAGCTCCACGACCCTGCCTATCTGTATGTAGCAATATAAACAGGGATACCAAACAATCCCTGCACCGTAGTTTTAAAATACCAGTCATCCGAATTATCCCTGCTTAGGTGTAATAAGTGTATCTCTTCCACTCTTGACAAATCGGAAGCAGTTAAAAAGTTAATAACATTTTCCAGACTATGGTGGTTATTGACTATCCTTTCTTTTTGATACTCAGATACTATGCCCTGTTCGACACTCTTGTCCAATAGGGCTCTGCTATAATTGCATTCAAGCATTATATGCGTTAGTCCTGGAACTATCACGTCAATAGACATAGTATCAGTCGCAAAAATAATTTTATGCGAACCTGAAGCCAGCAGGAAGCCACAGGGGTCGTTTGCGTCGTGTACCGTTGGGAATGGTTTTATGCTCCATGTACCGATCCGGAATTGCTCAAACTGCCGGACTACTTTTTTATGATGCGCCGGTACATCCAGACTTTCAAATGTCCCTGCTGTAGCATAAATATCTGTGGTTTTGATTTGGTGGACGAACCCTGCATGGTCTTGTCATTGGTGCTCGTGGCTAAGCAATAGCCCACGAACACCTGACAACCCATAATTTAAGCCTTGCATTATTTTTTTTATATTAATCCCGGCTTCTATTAACAGCATTGTTTCCCCATCACTTATCGAGTAACAATTCCCTGCTGACCCCGAAGCAATGGTATTAATAATTAACATTTGCTTCCTCTGTGAATACCCAACGAAAATGCCCTGCCTGTTTCCGCACCAATCCCGGTTTATACTCTGTCTTACTTGCTACTAAGTGTATGTCTCTTGCACAAATACCAGTTCTCCTTGATGCTTCTTTGCAATTAATATATGAAGTTATAAAATCCCCAGATAATGAATATTGAGAAACTGTTTTCGGCCTTTGGTGTGTATTATAATTGTTCATTTCTTTGAACGAGCCTAACCCATTACGAAAAGAATGCCTCATGTTTTCTAAATGGGTACACCATTCTAAATTTTTATAATAATTATCTTGTTTGTTGCCATTTTTATGATTAATTTCTGGTTTATTCTCCGGGTTTGGGACAAAAGTTTGGGCAACTAACACGTGGATACGGAATGTTTTAACCTCACCATTAGAGGATAAACCGACAGAAAGATACCAACCTGTGATATTTTTAGCGGAAAGTATCTTTGGTGATTTTTTTTAAAAAACTTTTTATTCTCCCATATGTTGATACTTGATACGAGTTTTCGAAATCTCTAACCCAACTCCATTTTTCCATAATAACTCCTAAACTAAAAAAGGCGCTTTATAATGGATGTTCGCACGGGATAATCTATCAAACCCCCATCCATTATAAAACGCCTCCCGTCACTGCCTGATGCTATTGTAGTAATGTCCAATTTAGAATCCCGGATCATCAAGATTAAAAGGTGTTTGTTCCGGTGTGACAGGCTCGGGGTTTTGCCCTTCTGCCTGCTCCAACTCGATTGCCTCTTTTTTTTCTTCTTCTGTCATAACATCTGTCATAGCATCTGTTATATCATCTGCTTTTGGCTTTGATTCTGGCCTTGAGCCTGGTTCTGGATTAATGTCTAAATCCTTTCTTTTTGTCGGTAGTTTTTCTTGAGGAATTTTATCTGTAATGTCCATCATTTCTTCAACAGAGTACATGCCAAGAGTTGTTTCAGGGGCATACAACCTGATAAAAAAAGCAGCGGCTCTATACCGTAGCATTAACTCTGGCATAGTTTGCCATTTAGACATTTTTTTCTGATACCAGCCTTCTTTTTTTGCCATTTCAATCGTAACTTCCGGCCCGGTTACAACATCGCCTGTTCTTATCTCCGTAGCGTATGCCGTGCAAGAGGTTTTGCTTTCATTAACATTAAATTTGAGCGCAGTATACCGTGGCGATTTATTGAACAACGCTATTTGTAATTGCGTTTCGATTGATGGTTTGCCGTGGATGACATACATTTTTTGCATCAGCATGAAGGGGTCGAGTCTTGTTCTATGGGCATAGTTCAAGGCGATCATGCAGTTTGCAGTATTGCCCTGAAATTGCTCGGGAACCATAGTGCTTGTTGCAAACATGTTTGCCACTCGCCATGCATGTTCAAACAAGGTCACTTCAAAATACAATGACCTCTCTTTTGGTATTTCTACTGACTCTTTTGGTGTCTTCGCAATCGCTTTCTGTGCTTTTGTAACTTTTGTTTCAGCCATTTTTTATTCCTCCTCTATAATTAATTGTTTATGTTTTTTTAGTATTTTAGTAGGCTTGACCAGCCTGATAACCTGGGTTTCCATCTCAGGCAACACTGTAACAGCCTCGGCATTGTCAACAAACAAAGGGGGATAGCACTCATAATGACGTTGTAATGTTTTTGTAATATCCATCCCTATACGGATTCTTTCCCCTTTTGACAAGTCCTTGTATTCATGTCCATTAAACGTAGCAGTGCACATATCCTGTATTTCCCCGTTTAACCGGATATCAAAAAGTTTCCATTTGACGAGCTCGAATTTTGAGTTTATTTCTTCTTGTAACAAGGTAGCCCGTTGCCTGCCGAAGTTTTCGACTGTCTCCAGGCTCTTTTGGATATCATCCATCCGTTGCCCTAATACTGTTTCATCATCGTTTAACTCTTCTATCCTATCTTTTGCCTCTTTAACTTTCTGAATAGCGTTAGCATGGTTTTGCCATATAGATAAAGCATCCTCAGCTTCTACTATCTCCTCTTCAATAGCCTGTTTCATTGTAGCAATGTCGCCATTTTCGAGCTTGTTGATCTTATCTATTAAAGCATCTTTTTCCGCCTGCGCTTCTTCCTGCCGTGGTGTTATCTCAATAATGACCTTGGATTTCTTAACAGCATCAAGATCGTCATTGATAGTTTTTTTCTTATTTTCTTTTGCCACAATTTCAATGTCAAGTTTTTTTATTTGAGACTCAAGTTCTTTTTTTTCGGCTGCCTTTTTTTTGCCTGTAGCTGAGATTTCCTTTAATTTCTCAGCTTTATCTATGTTGTATTTTTTGACGCCATCTTCTTTAAATGCGGCCTCTTCTTCTTCAGTTACCGGTTTCCCGCATGTCGGACATATCCCCGATATGCCGTCGTATACATATTCCTCGCTTTGCAACTTGTGCCAATCTGTCCTTAATTGATTGACTTCAGATTCCAAAGCAATCAAACTTTTTTCTGTATTGTTTTTATCCTTCTCCAGTTCTTTCAAAAGGCTTGTTTGTTCTGCAAGCATAGTTTCAAATTTATGGACATTTTCCCTTTTTTCCTGCTCTTTTTTTTGTAGTTCAGACTCGATATCCGCTTGCATCCGGACAATACGGTTGTCGATTGATGCTAACTGATTTTTGAGCAATACTAATTCGTGGTTAGACCCTGCCCTTTCTTTTTCTAACCTCTTTTTTGTGACGATCTCTTGCCATTTTTTGATATTACACTCAACCTCGGCAGGATTTAACTTGGTAATATCAGGCATACCATGGTTGACTTCCTTAATGGCCACCGCTATATATGTTATTTCTTTATTGATTTTCCGTATTTCTTTTTTTAAATTTTTCTTTGATTCTTCGATCAGGAAGGTATCTATATCATTCGGATCTGCACAGTTCGTAGCCCATTGTGCAATCAACCCCGGGATATCTTCGAACTCGGGATCACTATCTATAATATCCTGGTTGGATGTGTCGCAGAGTTTGGACAGGATTACCCATCTTTCAGGCCATTTCATCCCTTCGTTAAAATACAGGGGGTTCGACAGCACTTTTATAATGCCTGGCAGGAAAATACTGTCGATCTTTTCTTGGTAGGCTCTCATCCCAACATCATGGTCGTCTATGAGATAAGTCGTTGTATGGCCTGTGACCTTTTTTCGTGCTTCCCCACGTCTCTTTGTCATTTTTTCTACAAAGATTTTTTTTAAGGTCAGGGCATCCCCGCCTACTACAATATCGGCTTCAACGCTTGTTTCAAGCCCGTGGACGATATTACCATTATCATCCTCCGGCTGGATACCGAAGTTTGCCTGTTCCAGGCTGTCGGCATTGGTTGTCAGCCATGACCAGGCATCAAATATCGTAGTTTTTCCCACTCCATTATCTCCGGTAAGAAGCAGGTCTCTGTCTCCAAAATCGACCTCAAACTCTTTGAATTTCTTGAAGTTTTTTAGCTTGATTTTTTTAATCCTTATTTTCTTATCCATTGTTTTTCCTCCTTCCTTTAGTTAGGATTTGTTTTTTAAATCGCTTCCGATAGATGGGTTTCTTATCGTTGATGGCTCGCTTATGCTCACTGGGTTTCTTGCCTCTGATGGCTCGCTTTTTACATGTGGGATTCTTCATCTTCATGGCTCGCTTAACTACCGTGGCTTTCTAATATTTCCAACCCCTTTCTTGAGGCATAATAGTTCTATGACCTTCCTTTAATACCGCCTCCGCATACAACGGACTCGTTTCCAGCCCCATCAAAGTTCTCCCGACGTACCAATAATCTGCTAAAAAGTTTTTCATTATAGCCCGCAAAGCTGCGCCATGCCGATGACTGGGTTTGGTATCTTTCCATGCGCATTCCACTAATTTTCCTTGTGTATTCCTGGTTCGCACTATCTTCTCTGACAAAGATAACCGAAGTTTTACCCTGTCATAAACAATCCGGTATGGCGATTTTTTATTTTTCATTTGCGATTCTGCCATTGTGTATAAAGCAGTTCGTAGTGTTTTGTTCCCACCGCCAGCAGTGCCTTTTTCATAACGAGAATGACTTGGTTTGTCTAATCCAGCATACGCCCACAAACTGGAAGCATGTCGTGCCTTTGTAATGTCGATATAAACGAGACAATATGCCGCGGTTACATGTCCGACAGACACTACAGAAAGAGCAGCATTTGCAAGAGGATCATCCATAGCGTTTAAAGCCTTCTCAATCTCTTTTTTTTTATTCTTGAGTTCCTCAGATACAGGCAGTAACTGGTTTTTTAGAAAGGCAATAGTTCCAGGGTTCGGGTGGTCTGTTTTTCGTTCGTAGGCCAAGAGTTGGTTGTTGATTTTATTGTGTAATTTCATTAATTGTCCTCGATCATCAACCAGGGTTTTCAATGTTTCCAACTCAGCTTTTCGCACTCGGTATGTTTTATGTCTTTTTTGGTGTGCTATTGGATTAACCGCACGAGAGTTTTCAACCAGGTAAATCCCACCTTGCGCTTTTGGGATTTTGCGGTCGGTGTCAAACAACGAAGTGTCTTTAGGTAATAGCGCTCCTGATAAGACGCACTGTCCGTCTTGGATACTTCGCATTGTACGTTTTAAAGCTACTTTCGGCATTTTATCCTCCTTTGTTTTTTAAATCGCTTCTGCTGCGTGGGTTTCTTGAAAGCATTGGCTCGCTTTAACACACTGGGTTTCTTGCCATTGATGGCTCGCTTTCGGACTCTGGATTTCTTATCCCTTTTGGCGTTTAAATACATCATTCCTTTTTTCCATGATTTTTTGAATCTTCGCATCACTACAAGCCGCTGCTACCGCCATTGATGCTAACAAAGCATATAGCCCTGTTACTACGATTACCCCTATAATTATCGTTATCATTTCTTCACCTCCTTTCTCCTAATTGGGATTATTACTCCTTCTGATCTTGCATATTCTATAATTTTACAAAGCCATTCTTTTATTTCTTCATGTCGTTTTTCAAATTGCTTTCTGTTCCCGTAATACCAACTGTCATACTCTCTTCGTTCAAGATATGACAAGAGCTGTTCAAAATGAGTGACTCTCAATCCTTTAATGTCTACACTATCGAATACTATTGACATATCTTCTCCTTACAATACAAATTACAATACAAAAACTTCCCCGTCCTCCAGTCGATTAAATCCCCGTTCAAGGCGGTAAAATCAACGCCGCATTTATCCCGGCAAGCCTTAAAGCTAAAATTATTCATCCCCCACCTCGGACACCAAAAATGGGTGTTAGGGATCGGAAGTTTGTTTTCGCTTGTGTCCTTCATTCTTCATCCTTCTTGTCATCATGGGACAATACATAAATCTCTTTGAATGTGTAAATAATCCCGACAATCGCCATGATCGTACAACAGACCATGCAAGCAGAAACTACCATATCGGCTGTGATCTTTATCCCGAATAATTCCATTTTTACTCCTCCTTATCCTCCACAATATTAATAAGTAATGAATCAAACAACGCCGGCTCCCCGGGAGGATGCAGGGATGCGGGAAAGGAGGGCGCTGAAGCTACGCCAAAAAAACCGCTACACCAGCATTGCTCGATCCATTGTTGATAACAATAACAACAGTTTTTTTATTTGTCAAGCATTTTTTTACGGGTGTAGCATTTATTTCCCACTTGACTTTTAATACTATGTCAATTATATTGAACTACAAGCTTGTTGTTGACTACAGAACCGTTGTCTATAGCGTTCTGTTTGTCGTTTTTTATTTTAACCTTAATCAGGAGAAAAGATATGGTGAGAACATTTTTAATCACAATCGAGGAAGTAAATAGACCTGCCAATAAAATTAAGGACAGAAAGAAAAAGCTGTCTCAAGAAATCAGAGGAGAAGTGTTGAGGATATTAAAAGACAATAAAATATCCTTAACTGCATTCGGGAAGGGATGCAAAATGTCCAGGCAAGCTGCACATCAATTATTGTTAAGCAATGGCCGCCTGACGTCCTTGTCAGTCAAAAAACTACTGCCTGGCCTTAGTGCGGTAGGGATAGAGGCCGATAGTTCAACTACGGACGTGTTAAAGACATTATTGGACGATTATGCCATTTTAATGGATTAAAAGAGGAAGATAGTAATGAAAGGAATTAAAAACCCATACGGGGAGATACTGATCGAAATCGAAATTGGCCTTTGGGAACACAATATAAGGATCGACCAAGGGATTGCTCTCCCGTATAAATATACGGATAAAGAATTTCGGGCATGTCTCAAAATATTTACAGAAGCGCTACTATGGAAACTATGGTCGCATTTTGAAAAGAGCAGTCAAAGAGACAAAATTGATGCCGCCAATAATTTAGGTGAGGGACTACGGGCTTTAATTAAAGAATATACAGGGGTTAATATACAGAAACTTTATGAAGAGGAATAATATGGATGATCTTGAAAAACTACAGAAATTATACGATGAACACCAGGTGCCTGTTTTGGAATGGCAAGGCACTTGTCATGATTGCGGGGAAAAGGTATGTGTCGAGGTTGAAATGGACGCAGAAGGGAAAATTACAGCCCGGGGAGGGGCTTTATATCTTTTGGATAATGTCCCGCAAGGGCAACAAAAAGAATTTTTAAAGTGCGATGCCTGCTACAAAAAAGACTCTACTTTGAGGAATTTCCGTGAGTGTGAGGTCTATTCCAGGGTAGTGGGATTTTTGCGGCCGGTTAAAGCATGGAACGCCGGTAAGCAGGAGGAATATAAACTACGGAGAAATTTTAAAATTGGAGGTTAAAAATAGAAAGAGACCCGATTGTAGTAATGGTGTAGTTTAAAAGTTTAAAAGATAATTAGAGGGAAGAATTATGAAAGATAATACAGAAGAGTCAATAATTGAAGTTTTTGAAGCTGTTTGGTTTGGAATTGATTGGGATAATTATTCTCAATCTATGATCAAAAATATATATCCTTTTTTTGCATCCAGGATTAGAGCGTCAGCCAATCAATCTGCTACTTATGAAAGATTTGTGGAACTACTTATCAAAAGGATGAAATCAGATGCCTCATCTATACCGGTAAAAATTAATAATGAAAAAGAATTTTTGCGACGTTGCCGAGATGAAACATCATATCTGATTGCTTTATTCCGGCAGGGGATTTGGGAAAAGCAAGAAAAACTTAAGAGCAAAAAAGAAAAACAAAATACAGGAGATTTACCGTTTTGAATTGCAATCGTAAATGGACTGCAGAAGAAGATTTTATATTAATCCTTTATCGCCAAACGTGGACAAATAAAACAATAGCAAAAAAGATTGGTCGTAGCATTAAGGCTGTTGAAAACAGGTCAAGGCGGATAAGCTGTTGGCCCACAACGGGAGATTTAATGACATCAGGAGAAGCAGCCAAAATGTCTGGATGGTCGCAACAATATTGCACCATGTTGGCAAGAGAGAAAAAAGTAAAAGCGAAAAGAGTCCCAGGAGGTCGATGGTGGTTATTCGACCCAGTTCAATTCCAAAATTATTTAACAAAGAGGAGAAAAACATGAAAGTATCAGGCATAATAACATTGTTATCACCACTCAGTCATACCGAACAAAACGATGGAACATACAGTACATTTAGACGGATGACAATCTTTTTGGATGGACAAGAACACCGAGTCCCTATCCTTTCAGGTAATTCTATAAGAGGACAATTTCGTAGGGCATTAATGTCTGACTTAATACATAATCTTAATCTTACTATATCAGAGATAGGAGAAGATTTGTATTACACTTTATTTGTTGGAGGCAGATTAAAAAAAGGGCGTAAAGCAAAAACAGAAAGCATCCCGCCAAAGGAAATCAGAGAGCTTATCCCTCCTTTATCAATACTTGGGTCAGCTTTTGCACAAAGAATCATGCCTGGAAAACTTATCTGTGGCATGGCAATCCCTATTGCTAAAGAAACAACAGAAATGACAAACATAGAGTCAGACATATCAATATATTCTCTAACAGAGGAAATTCCATATTCCCGGCGTGATGATTTAGAAGAAAAAGAGAGAAAAACAAAAGATAAAGCTCAAATGCAATATCATGTCGAAGTACTAAAAGCAGGTGTGAATCTTTCTCATTTTTTTGCATTATCTGAATGTACAGAGATCGAAATAGCTGCTTTTTGGCGTGGACTACGTTTGTTAGCTGAAGGGAGGCATCTGGGCGGAATGAAATCCAAAGGTCATGGAAGATTTCGATGGTCATATGGAGAAGGGGATGAAACAGACTACGTCAAACATCTTGAAAAATACAAACAGGAAATTAAAGAAATGATCATGAGGTTGGGCGAATGAAACGGCTACCAGTTAGTGATAAAAAGTTGCGTCAAATACATAGATGGTGCGAAGGACCGTATGAAAATCTGCGTATTACAATACGCTTTTCATCCCCTATGGTGGCTGATCCATGGATGTGCCTTGATGGAGTATTACAAAGTCAAATATTACATAGAATTAAAATAGACCCTTTGGATCTGGATAATTCAGAAGTATACAATATCCCGATTCCATTAGAAATTATTGGTAAAAACAAACAATACCCATCATGCTCTATTGCCATAGCAGGAGGCCGGAAACATAGTACAATATGGACTAAAATGTGGGGGAGTTCAGTTAATCCTGATGCACATGTCGATCAATATGGGTCGGAAGTAAGATATCATATGCCTATGAGATATAACGATAGTTTAATAACTACTGTTTTTTGCCGCGGTAAAGCAACTACTATCGACAGACTTCTGCATCATGCTTATGCTATCGGGAAAAAGCGTTCACAAGGATACGGCAGGATCAAGTCGGTAATTATCGAACCATGGGCAAAAAATTATAGTGTAATAGTAAACGGGGTAGCCATGAGACCTATTCCAACGGAGGAATTAAAAAATGTATACAACAAAGATTATTCAGGCCTTACCGGATACCGCCCTCCCTACTGGCATCCGCAAAATCAATGCTTCTGCGTTTTGCCTGGCGGGGAGGCAAGCTTTTAAATGGGAAGTCGAAAAAATAAAAGCAAAAGAAGAGAAAGCAATGGAAGATATCCGGGACATGTTAAATACATGCAAAAAACCGTTTGTAGCTTTTAGCGGTGGGAAAGATTCTACGGTATTATCCAGCCTTGTACGGAGGGTGCAACCGGATATCGCACATGTATTTTATGATTATGAAGGGTGTAATTTCCCGGAAACAGAGGATTTTTTAAAAAGATTAGTTAAAAAAGGAATGAATTTAATTCGATATAAAATGCCGTCGTTGGTCGAGGTATATAAAGCCGCCGGCGGTATTATGCAACATAATAGTAGATATCAAATAGCAGGGTTCAGAAAACGTCTTATTGCAAGACCTTGGCGCGAAGTGCTTGCAAAGTATGGTTTTGATGGGAGTTTTGTAGGTTTAAGAGCCGGAGAATCAGGTGGAAGGCTATCTTTATTACAATCTCGTGGTAAGAAATATTGGAATAAAAAAGACGAACAATGGCAATTTCTACCTCTTGGATGGTGGACCGCTGAACAAATATGGATGTACATAGACAGCCATCATCTTGATTACAACAGTCTATATGACAAATTAATTAGATTCGGTAATCGAGAAGAGGCAAGGGTCTCAACATGGACTTGTGCAGTAAAAATGGAAGCAGGTACATTCTCGATCTTAAAAAACATACATCTCGGCATATTTAACCATCTGTCAACAGAAATTCCAGAAGTAAGAAATTATGTATGAAAAGGTCGGATAAGAAAAGGTAGTACTACGATTTAGTAGTTTTTACGTTTGACTAAAACTTACTTATGAGGTATGTTTATAACTATGGAAGTTAAAATAAAAAAAATACATTGTTATAGGTGCGGGCATGATTGGGTTCCTCGAAAATCAAGAGTCGTTATCTGCCCTAAATGCAAATCTCCTTATTTCGATAGGGAAAAAAAGAGTAAGAGGAGCGAAAAACATCTGACTATCGACAAATTGGCGGAATCGCAGAACGTAAAGCCGATGGTGGATATGCGAGCTTTATTCTGCACATGGCCTGGCGGAGAAGATGATGACTTCGAGGAAGCGATTAACGAATTGCGACATCGAAACACGGCTGGAGAGGAGCGAAAAACATAATAGTTGATGAAAGGGGAAGCAAATGGGCAGCATTAAAATAAAAGATATTAAAATCGGCAAAAGATACAGAAAAGATATGGGGAATATCAGTAAACTTGCTAATAGTATTAAAGAACAAGGGTTGCTTCAACCTGTTGGGATAAATGATAATAATGAGCTGATTTTTGGGCAAAGAAGAATAAAAGCAGCTATTTCTCTTGGCTGGGAAGAAATAGAAGTTAGAAGAGTTAATGTAACATCTATTTTAGAAGGGGAATTAACTGAGAATGAAGTCAGGAAGCAATTTAATATTGAAGAGCGTGTTGCAATAGGTAAGGCTGTTGAAGATTTACTTGGTGAACGGCGGGGTGGTGATAGGAAGAGCGAACAGGTGAAAAATCAAAGTGGGCAAACGCCCACTTTGATTAACAATACTCAGGTAGAAAATCAAAGTGCCAATGTTGGCACTTTAAATAACAAAACACAAGTAGAAGAAAATCAAAGCGCCAATGTTGGCGTTTTGAAAAACAATATTGAAACAAGAGATATTGCAGCCAAAAAAGCAGGGTTTGGTAGCCACGGAACATATGCCAAAGCCAAAACAATAATAGAAAAAGCCACTCCAGAACAGCTCAAAAAAGTAAATTCTGGCGAAAGTTCAATTAACGAAGTTTACACAAAAATAAAAAAGAAAGAAAAAATTGAAACTGCTCGCAAAAAGATAGCAGAAGAAGTCAAAGAGAAACCGAACCCTCCTGTTATTATTCACGATGACTGCAAAAATTTCACAGGGAAATGTGATCTTCTTATTACCGACCCTCCATATATGACAGATGTAGAAGATATCAACGAATTTGCACAATGGCTGCCTGAGAAATTACAGTGTGTCAAAAAGACAGGTTTTGCCTTTGTTTTTATTGGCGCCTACCCTGAAGAATTAAACGCTTATCTCAACATAGCAATGCCTGAGCAAGTCCTGGTCTGGACATACCGAAACACCCTTGGAGCAGCCCCTAAAAATAAATATAAACTGAATTGGCAGGCAATCCTTTTTTATCGGATGCCGGATAGTCCTGGACTTGATTGCCCTATAACAAATGAACTATGGGCAGTTCAGGACATTAATGCTCCTGATGGACGGCATGAGGGACGGTATCATGCTTGGGAAAAACCCATAAAATTAGCTGAGAGGCTTATTAGGCATACAACAAAGGCAGGAGATACAATATTGGATTGTTATGCAGGAACAGGGACTTTTCTCCTTGCTGGAGCAAGTTTAGGGCGAAAAACCATTGGGTATGAAACGAGCAAAGAAATGATTGATATAGCAATAAAAAGAGGGTGTCAAATTGGATAATTTTAAGGCGTCTCTAAAAAAAAGTTCTTTGGCATTTGAAAGACATTTTAAAAAAGCTGTTTCAGAGATTTTCAAAGGTGAGTTTGTTGTAGTAGAGGGTGTCACAGACGATAAAATGTCTCTAACCTTGGATCAGTTAGCGGGCATTGATCTTTGGTATTTTAATACAAACATGGGCGTAAGAGGAATAGCTAACCGTATCCAGTTTCAAAGTAAATGCTGGGCAACGTTCACAATACGAAAATCAAGAGCAAGCGGAGCCAAAACCGAGTACGAAAAAAGAAAATATGCGATAGAGCATGATTGGTTATACCCTGTTCTAACGCTTCAAGGATATATTAATAGAGACAAAGTTTTAGGTTTTGCAATAGCCAAAACAGAAGATATTCTTTGGATGATTGACAATGGATACACGCATGTTCAAAAAACAGGCAAATCTCAAATTGGGCAAGCTGAATTCTATGTTGTTTCATGGGCCGATATGAAAAGGCACAACAAAAACATTTATGTTTCTTAAGCTAAGGAATTGATTATTTCCCGATTGATGTAGTTTTTACGTTTGACTAAAATATAAGAATAGTATACAACAATAATAAATATAAGAGAGGTGGCTATGGAGTACAAACCAAGAACAGGGGTTAATGCTGGTAAGCGGAATTTTAAAGAAATCCAGCTTTATTTAAAAAAACACCCTACTGCTACGGGCGTCCAAATTGCAAAAGCTTTGGGTTTAACAGCAGTAACAGTCTATAAGCATTTAAGAAAACTACTACCTAAGGATTGACCAAGCAATGGCAAACCCGCAAATTGAAAATGGCTACACCCGGATAGCAAACGAAACCATGGATGCTCTTGCTAAAATCAGAATACCTGGACAGGCAAGGCAGATTTTAGATTTTATCCTAAGGAAAACTTATGGATGGGATAAAAAAACAGACATGATTTCATTACCCAAAAAGGTACATACAAAAGACATATATACAAAAGATAGTACTACGATTTAATAGTTTTTATATTTGATAACTTACTTATGATAAGGTATAAAAGGGCCTATGGAAATGAAAAAAGATAAATGTAAAAGATGTGGGCATACATGGTTTAGAAGAACACCTAAAAAACCTGTATTATGCCCATCATGTAAATCTAAATATTGGGATGAGGATCGGGATAATGGCAAGACCGACAAAACAAGGAATTGATTATTTCCCGGTTGATGTTCAATTTGATGACCAATTAGAATTATTGATAACAGACAAAGGGGGCATAGCCCTCTCTGTTATTATTACAATATGGCAGTTAATATACCAAAATAATGGATACTACATCGAAAATGGACATGATCTTTTGTTGTTAATCAAAAGGCGGATAATGGTTGATCCTCAAGTAACAGAGGATATAATAACTGCTGCCCTTGATCGTGGTATTTTCGACAAAAATCTACATGAAAAATACAATATCCTGACATCAAGAGGTATCCAAAAAAGATATGTAACGGCGGCAAGATTAAAGAAATCCATAAATATCGTCAAAAACTACCTCTTAATAGACGTTTCCAACGTTGGAAACGCCATATATATAGGGATTAATGTTGTTGGAAATGCCACAAATGTAAAAGAAGATGTAAATGTAAAAGAAGATGTAGATATATATATACCCATTTTCAAAAAATGGAACGAACAAAAAATCATAATCCACAAAAAAATAACACCAAGGATAAAGTCATCCATAAACAGCGCATTAAAAGAATTTTCACGGGAAGAAATACTACAGGCGTTTGAGAATTATAAAACCGTCCTGTCAGGAGCAGAATATTATTTTACCTATAAATGGACTTTAGAAGATTTTTTGAAACGAGGTCTACGGAAATTTGTTGATGAGGCAGACCCTTTTAATAATTTTAAATCAAAGAAAAGAGGTAGCAATGGAACAAATAATGAACAACCCGGAATTGCAGCATCGTTTGCAGAAACAGAATACAATAACATTGTCGGAAGCTGGGAGGAAAGCGATTGAAGCAAGGGCGATTGCTTTTGAACTCAAAGAAAAAAAACAAAAAGAAAGAGCTGCCAAACAATTTATTTCTAAACTTGAACAGCATAGTGGAGTACCTCTAAGATATAGAGAATTAAAACTTGCGGATTATATCCTGGATACAAAAGAATCAAAGATAGTCTATTCAAGGGTAAAGAATTATATTAAAAAATTTGAAGAACTAAAACAGATTGGGTGCAGCCTGGTTTTTTGTGGAAGGCCTGGAACCGGGAAAACTCATTTAGCTTGTTCGTTGGCCAATGAACTGATTCAAACAGGGGAGAGAGTTCTTTATACGACTGTGTATAAGGCAATTAGCGAGGTTAAAGCAACATATTCAAAAGAATCGAAAAAAACGGAAGCTGAAGTAATCAAAGCTTTCCAAGAACCTGCCCTTTTGATCCTGGATGAGGTAGGCGTTCAGTTTGGATCAGAAGTTGAAAAAATGATATTTTACCAAATTATTAACGGGAGATAT
>Ga0136651_10000032_pt1 | contig 58173 bp, 47 predicted proteins | sample Mar14236cmmetaG_FD_94867 | JGI IMG/M metagenome (GOLD analysis project Ga0136651, IMG submission 94867) | Marine hydrothermal vent microbial communities from Guaymas Basin, Gulf of California to study Microbial Dark Matter (Phase II) - Marker... ... | reverse complement strand
ATTTCGGGTAATTTTTCCAATGCTTGCATACGTAATGATATATCTGCTTTGATTATCTGGAATGGTTTTGATGAATTATCCATTGCATCGATAGAATTCTTGAAACTATACCCCATCACAGGAGGTAACTCATCATCTCCAGCTATGATCATAAAGCCGCGGGGATATAGTTCAACAAGATAAAAAAGCAGATCGCCATTTTTATCCCTTTGCATATGAATATCATAAATGCTATAGCTTTGAGTAGGATCGTAATGATCGATTTTATGATACACTACATCTTTGCAAATCTCTATGCTGATTGGTTTTGCATTAAGCCGTAGTAAAAAGATCACGATAAGAATCATGAAGATGAATGCTGTTTTTTTGCTAACCATTAATGCTCCTTTATTCACAGAAAATGGGAAATTCTTCCCATTCCTTTTTTGTTTTTTCTAACATCTTTAAACTTTTATCTTTATTCAATGCAGCCAGACTATTCACGATCAGATTTACCATGACCACTGGTGCTGCCTGAGAAAGACTATATACAGTTGCGGTTACGGGAGCTATGAGAATGTGATTACATACTCGGGCAAGGGCATTAAATTCGCTGTCGGTTATCGCTATAGTGGTTGCTCCCCGATTCTTTGCAAATTGTGCAACATCTCTGACCTCGAGCAGAATTCTCTGGAAACTTATTGCGATGACTACATCATTCGGTTCGATTTCCATGATCTCGATTTGTTTGGATATTCCGAATCCCTTTAGCTTTATATACTCTTTTCCCAAAGCATCCAGATAATAATAGAAAATATCAACACAGGTTTCACTTGCACCGATAGATGCGATTAAGATCTTCTTTGCATTATCGATGGCCTCAACAACTTTTTCAAGCGTTTTTCTGTCTAACTGAGTGCGCAGGTTCATGATATTTTGAATATCCTGCTCGATCGTTGTATCAACTACGTCCTTTTCGTCATTACCATTCAGAAATTCTCGGAAAACTTCATGTGGAGTTGTTGTTTTTCTGTAGATTATTTCAAGTTCTTTCTTTAATTCAGGGAATCCTGAATAGCCGAGTTTCTGTGCGAAACGTGTGATGGTTGATGGAGCAACATCACAAAGTGCAGCAATTTGAGGACCATTGAGAAAGGCATTCCTCTGAAGATTTTTTGTGATCGTGTCTGCGATTACTCTTTCTTGTCTGGAAAGAGGTATATCCTTTAGTTTCTCAGTTAATGTAGTTTTCATATTGCAAAATCCTTTGCGCATAGAATTAATAATGCAAATATATTTGTCAAATAAAATTTGAAACAAATTTTTTGACAAAGAAATATGACTTAAGAAATCTTTCACTCTCGTGGGTGATTAGCTCAGATGGTTAGAGTGCTACGTTGACATCGTAGAGGTCACTGGTTCGATTCCAGTATCACCCACCATTTTTATTAATAGGGGATACTATGCTACATATATACACAGGCAATGGTAAGGGCAAGACAACAGCAGCCCTCGGGCTTGCCACCCGCTTTCTCGGTCATAAAAAGCATGTCTGCATAATTCAATTCATGAAGAAAAATATCGAGTATGGCGAGATCACCTTTTTTAAGAAAATAAAAGGAATAGATATCTTCCAGTTCGGTACACCTGATTTCGTGGATAAGAAACGCCCAAAACAGATCGATTTCTCGGAAGCTGAAAATGCGTTTGATAAAGTAAAGGATGTCTTAAACCGTCACAACTATAACTTACTCATCCTTGATGAGCTGAATGTTGCGCTGGATTTCGAATTAATTCCTATTGAGGAAGTGGTACCTGTTATCAAAGAATATAAAGATGACCTTGAGATTGTTATTACTGGTCGATATGCACCAGAAGAATTTCTTGAGATTGCTGACCTCATAACTGAGATGAAAGAAATAAAACACTATTTTTCGCAAGGAATTTCAGCCCGAGAAGGAGTGGAATTTTAAAAAATTCATAAAGCAATTGACGTAAAAAAATTCACTCTTCCAATTATACCACCACACAAATGAAGTGGTAGAAGCACATTGAAAAAATCCTCGGAGGATTCGTATGAAGCTTTCTGAAAATGCTCGTGCAGTACTCAGAAAAAGGTATTTCAAAAAGGATGAGAACGGAAAGATAATTGAGGACGAAAAAGCAATGCTCACGCGTGTGAGTGAAAATATCGCAGGTGGTAACAAGACAAAAGCAAAGCGTTATTATAAACTTATGGATGAACGCTTCTTTTTACCTAATTCACCTACACTGATGAATGCAGGAAATGATCTTCAGCAACTTTCTGCCTGTTTTGTGCTTCCTGTGGAAGACAGCATGCACAGTATTTTTGAAACAGTTAAGAACGCAGCACTTATCCATAAGAGTGGTGGGGGAACCGGTTTCTCATTCTCAAAACTCCGTGAACAGAATGCCCGTGTAAGAAGCACAAGCGGTGTTTCCAGCGGTCCTATTACCTTCATGAAAGTGTTCAATTCTGCAACTGATGCTGTCAAACAGGGGGGAACCCGGCGTGGGGCAAACATGGCGATCCTCAATGTTGATCATCCAGATATAATCGAATTTATCAAAGCAAAAGAAAAAAATGATGAGTTGAATAATTTTAATATCAGCGTCGGATTAACCGAGACGTTTATGGATGCAGTAAAGAATGATGAAGAATACAGATTGATCTCACCTCACTCAGGCAAATCCCATAAAAAACTCAAAGCACGTGATGTGTTTGAACTCATTGTGGAAATGGCACATAAGAATGGGGAACCAGGCATCGTGTTCGTGGATCGGCTGGATAGATATAACCCAACACCAAAAGCTGGTCAGATCAATGCAACAAATCCATGTGGAGAACAGCCGCTTCTACCTAATGAAGCATGTAATCTTGGTTCAATCAATCTTTCTCTCATGATCAAGGATGGGAAAATAGACTGGGAGCTCTTGAAAAGAGTTGTTTATGATGCAGTGGATTTTCTCGATGACGTGATAGATCGCTCTGCCTTCCCACTTCCAGAAATAGAGAAGAAGGTGAAACAGAATCGCAAGATAGGATTGGGAATAATGGGTTGGGCGGACATGCTGCTTCAGCTGAATATTCCATATAATTCCCAAGAAGCAACTGCTACAGGGCGTGAAGTAATGGAGTTTATTGATTATCATTCAAAGGAACGATCTGTGCAACTTGCCGAGAAAAAGGAACCATTTCCTAATTTTGATGAAAGTATCTACAAGACGGGACAATTTAAACGTCAAGGGTATAAACTCGACTGGACTGGTTTGATCAGAGACATGAAGGAAAAGGGCATTCGCAATGCAACAACCACGACAATTGCACCCACCGGAACTATCAGCATGATAGCAGACACTTCCAGTGGTATTGAGCCAATCTTTTCACTTGTATATATCAAAAATGTCATGGATGGGGATAAGCTTCTATATATAAATAAATATTTTAATGAAGTTGCAAAGAAAAGAAAATTTTATTCCAAAGAGTTGATGGAAGAGATTTCTGAAAAGGGATCACTCCATGAGATTCAGGAAATTCCTGAAGACGTACAGGAGGTATTCGTTACCGCTCACGATATTACTCCTGAGTGGCATATTCGTATGCAGGCAGCGTTCCAGGAATATGTCGATAATGCCGTCTCAAAAACCATCAATTTCTCGAACAGTGCAACAAAACAAGATATCTACATGTCTTATATGCTTGCCTATGAGTTGGGATGTAAGGGAGTAACGGTATATCGCGATGGCAGCAGGGATGAGCAAGTGCTGAATGTGGGCAAAAAAATGCGAGAGCAGGATAGAACTCGCATCGAACCCCGTAACCGTCCCGAGACAACGTATGGTGTAACTAAGAAAATTAATACCGGGTGTGGTCATCTCTACGTTACAATAAATGTCGATCATACAGGTATATGCGAGATTTTCACCCAGATGGGTAAGGTTGGTGGTTGTGCCTCTGCCCAGCTCGAAGCCATTGCCCGGCTTATATCGTTAGCTCTGCGCTCGAATGTAAAGGTCGAATCTATTGTCAAACAGCTTCGGTTGATCCGTTGCCCTTCACCAATGTGGTCAAAGGGTAAGAAGATCCACTCCTGTGCCGATGGCATTGCCAATGCGCTTATTGAATTTATTGAGCAGGATGGAAATGGCATTAAGCATCAGAATGATGAAGGTGAAAGAGATCAATTGAAAGTTATCCCAGATAGTCCATCTCTGGATGAAACAAGACCGGTTGGCTCAATGTGCCCTGAATGTGGTGCCACACTTGAATTTAAAGAGGGATGTAAAACCTGTCCCATCTGCGGATGGTCAAAATGCAGTTAAAATAAAAAGGGGAGACACATGAAAAAAATCATTTTCACATTTGTAATTCTTCTTTTAACTGATTCACTTCTTGCAATCGAACCACACTTTATGCAGGATCCTGCAATCTCACCAGACGGAAACACCATCTGTTTTGCTTATATGTCCGATCTATGGCTTGTGCCCTTTCATGGGGGAGAAGCAAAACGACTAACCGTATCAAAAGGTACGGACTCTAATCCAGTTTTCTCACCAGATGGAAAAACAATCGCTTTTAATTCCAACCGGGACGGTTTCACCGGCATATATATAATTCCCTCGGAAGGTGGAAAAGCCGAATGTATTTCCAAAGAGGGCATCACGGTTGTAGACTGGTTTAAAAACGGGAAGAAGCTTCTGGGATGTGGTTATCAATTACCCAACAGAACAAATTTCATGGAAGTACCACTGGATGGAACCCACCCAGCACTTATAACTGAGATTGGAAGTTCACTTGCACAGCTTTCTCCTGATAACAAAAAGATAATTTTTAGCTATAGAGGTGATCCTACAAGAGAAAGATATACTGGAAGTCATAATGGGCAACTCTGGGAATACAACATAAAAGAAAAATCCTACACGCAGCTTACCCATACTGAGTATACAGAACGATATCCGGTTTATTCCTATGTAAATGATCGTATCTATTTTTCCAGTGCTGATTTTATTAAAGATAACCTTGCAGTGCTGCAGCTTTATTTCGTAGAGAATTATAATTTCGATGATGCGCAACAGCTTTCCGATTTTAATTACTGGTCAGCCCGTCAGCTTAGCATTGCTCGAGAGAATGATAACATTGTATTTACCTTGTTTGATGAACTTTGGTCTTACGAAGGTGATAAAGGGAAAATTAAAAAAGTGCCTATTGAAATAAAGCAGGATTTCCTGGAAAATATGGAGGTGACAGAGGAGTATGTAAACATGGTTTCAAACTTCTCGATTTCACCAAATGGGAAAATGGTAGCGTTCACCTATAAATATGATCTTTTTGCAATGCCCGAAAAAGGGGGAGAGGTAAAACAGCTTACTTTTTCACAGAAAGGTATAGGAGATATCGCAGTAACAAACGATAATCAGTCCATATATTTCACTACTTATGATAAAGGTAACAAACAGCTTTATAAAATAAATATATCCGAACCGGAGAACTTAGAATACATATCTTGGTTCAAAGATGCATACGTGAATGAGATCTATTATGCTGATGAAGTTGGTTTGATCGTAGAGTATTCTGGAGAGAAGGAGAAGAACAACATAGCGCTCCTTGATCCTGAGAATGATAAAGTCGAAGTTCTTATTAATGACCAGGTAGTTGGTTCATCCTTTGTAGTGAGCCCTGATCAGCAATATGCGCTCTATTTTGAACTTACTCCCGGCACGTGGGATGAGATTTTGTATCTCTACAATTTTGAGACGAAGGAAAGAACTGTCCTCTATCCCTATCATGGGAATATGCATTCTCCACTCTGGGGAAAACATGGATCGTATATCTTTTTTAATAGAGATGAGGATATATGTAGGATGGACCTTCATGCAAAAGAGGATTTCTGGGATTACACAGATTATTGGGAACCTATCCTGAATCCGGAAGATGAAGAAAAAAAAGAAGAAGATAAGGATAAAAAGGAGAAGGAAGATAACAATGATGAGGAGGAAGATGGGGAAGAGAAAGATAAGAAAGATATTACCATCTCCATTGATCTTGAGGATATCAGAAAAAGAGTTAAAGTGATCGCTACACACAAGACTTATAACTACATCGTCGGTACTGATGAAGACAGCACTTTATATTATGTGAACCTTTCTGAAGATGACACATACACTCTTCGCAAGGTTGACTATGAAGGCAAAGATGACCAGGAGATCACCAGCTTCTATGAGCGCCCTCGCTATATGGTGTATAATGAAGAAAATGATTGTTTTTATTGCGTGGTATCAAATTCTATGAAAAAAATCACAAAAAGTGGTTCCACAGAGACTCTGGAGAATGAATTTTGCTACACCTACAATAAGTCGGAACTCAATAAGACAATTTTTGAACAGGCGTGGAGGGCATTTCAGATTGGCTTTTATGACCCGAACATGCATGATATTAATTGGGAAAAGTCCTACAAAAAATACTCACCCTATATGGAATATGCCTATACTCCGGAAGTTATGGATTATATCTATTCCGAGATGATGGGCGAGGTGAATGCATCTCATACAGGTTTTTATGCTCGTCAAGATAATTACCAGCGAAGCTTCCAGAAAGCGTATGGTGGATTTACACTCGATTATTCTGATATACCAAAAAAGGGGATTAAATTCAAACAGATTTTCCGAAAATCGAAACTGAACAAACCTCACGAGATCAAACCCGGCGATGTGCTCCTCTCGGTAGATGGAGAAGAAATAGAGAGTACAACTCCGATCAATCCATTATTTTTTAATAAAGAAGGGGAGAAAATACGGTTAGAAATACAGACAGCTGATAGTATTGCAACAGTAGAGATCAAAGGGCTTTCCTGGTGGCAGCACTATAGCATGTGGTATGATGACTGGGTTTCCTCCCGTAGAGAAATGGTTGATGAACTGTCTGATGGAAGATTTGGCTATGCACATATAAGAAGTATGGGCTGGAGTCCTTATGAGGATTTTGTTCAGGATGTGTTTGCCAATAACTGGCAAAAAGAAGCTTTGATAATAGATGTGCGTAACAATCCCGGTGGCTGGATACACGATTGGTTGATCGAACTTCTTACAAAAGAACCCTATGCATTTACCACGAACAGGATCTTCAATGTGAAAAAAGTTCCTTTTCCCGGAGATACATGGACGAAACCTACCATTCTACTAATCAATCAGAACTCTTTTTCAGATGCTGAGATATTCCCGAATATCTACCAGCATTTCAAGCTGGGTAAAGTGATTGGTATGCCAACCAGCGGATCTGTGATTGGCACAGGACACAAGTATTTCATGGATGGTTCGAGTATGAGAATGCCCGGTACTGGTTGGTACACAGCAGATGAAGTGAACATGGAAGGAACCGGTGCAAAACCCGACATCTATCTCGATCAGACCTTTGAAGAAAAAATAGAAGATAATGATGTGCAGCTCAAAAGAGCTGTAGAAGAATTGATGAAAGAAATTCAATAAAACTGGAGGATACATGAAAAATAAAGGATGTATCATAGCAATTATTATTGTAGTCATCCTTGTAATCGCCCTATATGCAACTATCAAAGGAAAATACAATTCCTTTGTGCAGCAGAAGCTGGATGTGGAAAATAGCTGGGCAGAGATTGATAATCAGTACAAGAGAAGAGCAGATCTGATTCCCAATCTTGTCAATACAGTAAAAGGATATGCTTCTCATGAAAAACAAACTTTTACTGAAGTGATCGAAGCGCGCGCAAAAGCAACGTCGATCAATGTTGATGCAAACAATCTAAACCCGGAAATGGTTCAGCAGTTTCAGGAAGCTCAAGCCGGTCTTACACAAGCATTATCTAAACTGATGGTGGTTGTAGAACAATATCCCGACCTGAAAGCAAACCAGAATTTTATCCGCTTGCAGGATGAACTTGCCGGAACGGAAAATCGTATTGCAGTAGCACGCAGAAGATACAATGAGGTTGTGACAATCTACAATAAGAATATTTCGATATTTCCCAATAATATCTTTGCTGGAATATTCAATTTTGAAAAGGCACCGCTCTACAAGATCGACGAAGCCGAAAGAGAGACACCTGAAGTTACTTTTGAATAATTATGTCTTTTCATAGATTTGTTGAAAAGCATTGGGTAAAGAGAAGTATACTTTCATATTTCCTTTTGCCCTTTGCTTTTCTTTTTTCCTGCATTCTTCGCATCAGAAGATCACTCCAGAAGCTCGGAATATTACGTTCATATCGCGCAAAAAGTTATGTGATCTCTGTGGGTAATCTTACAATGGGCGGAAATGGAAAAACACCTTTTACGATACTTCTCGCAAAAGCTTTACACAGCAGGGGAATGAAAGTAGCGATTTCTCATCGCGGATACAAAGGTGCATATGAGCATAAAATCCGTCTCATTTCTAATGAAAAATCGATTATAAAAGATGCACAGCTTGCAGGTGATGAACCGCTTCTTATCGCAGAAAATCTACCTGGAATTCCAGTTATTGTGGGCAAAAATAGAAGAGCTGCGATTCAATATCTCGATGCAGTTATAATTCCAGATGTTATTATTCTTGATGACTCATTTCAGCACCTCAAAGTAACGCATGATTTTGATATTGTATTATTGAATGCAAAAAAGCCCTTTGGTAATGGATTTGTCACACCTGCCGGTACATTACGTGAGCCAGTCGGAATACTAAAATATGCAGATTGCCTGGTATTGAATGATATAAGTGATAACCAGATCATTCCATACAAAATCCAGAAATTCAGCAAGACTGTTATATCAACGAAGTATGAGATTGAAACCCTGGTGGCATATAAAAATAATGACTCACATTCTCCAGAATCGATAAAAGAAGCGATTTTGATCTCAGGTATCGGCAATCCCGTATCTTTTGAAAAAAGCATTGAGCGGATTGGGATTCGGATTATTACTCACTATACTTTTCCTGATCATCATAAGTTTGATCTTGAAAAGGATATTAACCCAATAATCGATAAACATAGGGACGCAGTCATAATCACTACTGAAAAGGATTTCGTAAAATTATCAAAATTTTACTTTGAGATACCAATGTATTATGCAAAACTTAAGGTTGCAGTCCAGGAAGAAAAGCAATTTAATACTTTACTGGATACAATCATGAAAGATAGAAAGCAATGAAATTCATAGATACTCACGCACATTTACAATTTGATTTCTATGATAAAGACCGCGATGAGGTCATCAGAACTGCTTTTGAAAAAGGTATTAAATCCATCATCAATATAGGAACGGATGGACCGACATCAAAAATGGCAATTGAGCTTGCTCGGGACCACAAAAATCTCTTTGCAACTGCTGGCTGGCATCCTCATGATGTAACAAAGTATGACGAGAAAAAGCTTCTTGATTTTCTTGAAGAAGATAAAGTTGTAGCACTTGGGGAGATAGGGCTTGATTACTACAGAAATCTTAGCTCAAAGAAGCTGCAGAAAGAAGTCTTTGAAACGCAGATAAAAATCGGTATCGAGAAAAATCTTCCGCTCGTGATCCATGATCGCAATGCTCATCAGGATACCTTTGATATTCTGAAGAAATATCATCCGGAGAAAGTGGTATTTCATTGTTTTTCCGGTGATTATACTTTTGCTCAAGATGTGCTAGAGCAGGGCTGGTTCATCTCTTTTACTGGAGTCGTAACCTTCGATAAAGGAAGTTATTATGGGATCATTAGAGATGTTCCAGATGATAAGTACTTTGTTGAGACTGATGCTCCTTTTCTAACCCCATATCCCTACAGGGGAAAGAGGAATCGTCCAGAATATGTTGAATATATCATTCAGCAAATTGCAGAAATAAAGCAGAAAACTCCAATTGAGATTGCACGTCAGACAACTGAGAATGCCGAGAATTTCTTCTGTCTTAATAAAAAACTTGATTAGAAAAAATGAGCTTACTTTTTTGACCAAAAAAATAAATGTGAATAATTTAGCGGAGGAAAGAATGGCAGTAAAAATTGATAAAGAAAAATGTGTTGCCTGCGGTGTATGCGTCGATGTATGCCCCACAGAAGCCCTTTCAGTCGAAGGTGATTACGCTGTATGTAATGCTGAGCTGTGCGTCGATTGCGGTGCATGTATTCCAGAATGTCCTACTGAGGCAATTTCTGAATAAGGATTAACATATTTCAATTTCAGCCATCCCTAATATTGGATGGCTTCTTTTTTACTATGAAACACAATGTTTAGCGTAAATTCACAGGAGTATGATTAAGACATAAAGGATATCATATCATTTGAATAGCCACGAGATTTATCTCAAGGAAAGGAAAGAAGATGCCCCAATATTATAGGGATTTCAATCCCGATGACAAGATAAATTAAAGGATTAAAATCCAATATAATTTCAGAGAAATTTAATTATGAAAAGTTTCATTTTGTTATTATTTATACCTTTAATCTTAGTAGCTTGTGCGACACTTAACCAGAAGGAAGATGTCTCTGTTATCGATAATCTGGCAGTACAAGCCCAAATTGAAAATGACAGTCTCAGGCAGATTATTTTTTCTCATCAAATACACATAGATTCACTTTATCGAACAATTTCGAATTTGCAGGATTCGATTGCGTATCTAAACAATACAACGCGCATCAAGAACGACATGGAATTTCCAGATACGCTGTATTTTGCGGGTTACTCCTTTGATATGACAAATGATCGGATCTTCCAGAAATTTCATTACTGGTATAAAGCAGAGATCAAGTTTGCTTACAAGTATATTCCCAGAACCACTAAATATTTTCCAGTTATTGAGGACATCCTTGTTAAGAATGGTTTACACACTGACATAAAATACCTTGCGGTAGCAGAGAGTTATCTCAGTCCTCTCGCTCACTCATCAGCCAATGCAACCGGATACTGGCAGTTCATCAAATCAACTGCTGAGTATTATGATATTGAGATGAACCAGTTCGTTGACCAGCGAAGTGATATTTTTGCATCCACTCAAGCGGCATGCGAATATCTGAACTGGAGCTTGAAAGCGCTTAGTAACAGGGGAGCTCCAGATCTTTTACTTGCCATATGTGCATTTAATGCCGGACTGGGGAATATTACAAAAGCTATAAACGAGCAAGGCGGAAAGGATTTCTTCAGCTTGATACAGAGAAAGTCCGAAACTGATGATTATGTGTGGCGTACTCTTGCGATCAAATATATTATTGAGAACGAAGATAAAATATTCACCAAGCTCTTTGATAAAGAACCTAGCTTGTATGAAACTTGCAGAATAGTTCATCTTCAGCTGGAAGGATATTATAAACTCGATAATTGGGCACAAGCGCAGGGCACAGTAATACGTGAAGTATGGGAATTGAATCCATGGATAAAAATTTACAAAAGAAATAACTATACGTATTCACCTATAAATGATGTGGTGATAAGTCCCGGAACCTACACGGTCTTACTTCCTATCGATTCAGTTCCCAATGAAGCTGAAGTAGCACAGATTGAATCACAATTCCTTGAAGAAAACAATGGTTATTTTACAGAACATAAAGTAAAAACAGGAGAGAATCTCTGGCTCATTGCAAGGAAGTATAATACAACGGTTTCTCACCTGATGAGCATCAATGGTTTGACTTCTACAATCATACATCCCGGACAAAGACTGAACCTTATTTCTACGAATACGAAACCAACGAATTATTATGTGGTAAAAAAGGGAGATACACTTGCTGACATTGCCAGTAAACTGGGAATAAACAGTCAGCAACTTATCCGGCAGAACAATCTGTCTGTAACAGTTAGGAATGGACAGAATATCGTGTATATTTATCCCGGGCAGAAATTGTATTATTAAGATATTTTTTTCCTCATAAATAATATTTCCGTGAGAGGTTCACGCTTTATTATGAACCACTTCCATAAAAAAGAATTGTCACTCTGAGCTTGTCGAGGAGTCTCACAGAACGATAATCCAGAATTATGGGAGATCCTTCGTAAGAAATTAAAATTTCTTACTCGAGGATGACAATCATTATGGTTCATGACAACTTAACTTGACTTTTAAGTTTTGTAAGTAGTTGTTATTGATATGGTTAGTAAGCAGGTGCTTTTCAGGTGAACTTATTTCTATACAATATTCAGAAAGTAATTAATACTCTGCACCAATTTAATAATTTGTGTTATTGTCTGTAATAGAGTGTAGTATGGTGGTGATGGGGAATATTTCTGCAATTCATATACAACTTAATAAACGACAGCATAAAGTTTCTACTTCTCTTTTCATTATGCTAATTCGAATGAGCATTTTATTCATCCTTTTTATTCCACTATTTTATAAAACAATGAACACATGATACAACCATTTTTAAGTAAACACACAGGAGCATGATTACAGTATATAGAATAACATAAAATGTGAATAGCCACGAGATTAATCTTGTGGCAAATCAGAAAAAGTAATTTTAATTACATAAAAATTATTAATTTCTATAAAATTATTCAAGCTCGAGTTCTAATCGAGAAGATGCGATGTGCCTAAACGGTCAACATAGAAGCAATTATGCTCCTCCGCTCCTCACTCTTCTTTGCGATGAGCGAAGTGCGGAGAAGACATAATTAGTGGTTCGTAGAAGTCTCCATAATGCCCATCCTCTTTTACTACCTCATAAGTTTGATTGCTATTCTTATTATAGTCTATAAGACTATCCATTAAGTTCTTAACCGCATGGATATGCATCGGCTTGTTAAGATAACCAAAGGGATTAAGAAGTTTCGATCGTTCGATTGTTTCATCATCACTATATGCGGTAACAAAGATAATTGGAATATTGTCAGAATTGAGAATTTGCTCTGCAGCTTCTATTCCATTCATTTCGCCTTTAAGATTAATATCCATAAAAATAACATCTGGTTCCATCTCAAAAGCTAACTCAACTGCTTTTTCTCCGTAGGACTCACACTTCACTTCGTAGTTTCCCATGCTTTCGAGCATTCTTCGAAAGTGCAACGAGATAATCAGTTCATCTTCAACGATCAGTATCTTTTGTAGTTCCATGCTTTTTTATTTACTAAATAATTTAACCTTTGTTATTTGCTGACTTTTTTTCATGTCCAACGAATATACCATCTTCAGAAATTATTACAATATACTCTCCACCGTTACCGTCATAAACTCTTTTAATTGTCATAATGTTCTCCTGTTATTTTTGTAGTATGTGTATTTCACCGTTAACAATTATTATAATATATTCTTCTCCATTTTCTCCAACAACAACAGCTTCAAGCATGGTTTGGTCATCACTATCGAGATCATTTTCTGTAATTACAGGATAATCAATATCATCGCTGAGGTATTGTGAGATAATGGGTTCTTCACTTGATGAACAGAGTGATTTTAAGTCAGCACCAGTCATTGCAAAAACTTGAGTAGCTAATACTACTACTATTATCATCGAAATACAAAATAAAATTACTTTTTTTTTCATATTTCTCCTTTCATGTCCTTTACTTATATATCATGAAAATGGCGATTTTGTGACGAAACCACTCAAAAAAGTTTAAAAAAATGAAAAAAATTTGGTTTTTCTTCATAGAAATCTTGTTTTTCGCGGTTAAATATTATGAAGAACACCAATGAAAAAATTGACGACAATGAACATTAGTCATTATCAGGCATCATAAATGGTTCGTAGAGATAATAAAAAGATTAAGTAGAAATGATTTAAATCTGTAATCTTATAAGGACAATATGAAGTTTTGGGCTCGAAAATTTCTCTTTTATATAGAGAACAATAATGAAAAAAAGAAAAGTTAACTCACAAAAAGAAGAAGATAGATTCCTTCAGGAACTTTATTCTTTAGCCTATAGAACTGCCCGATCGCTGGTTTCGAGCCTGGAAGTAGCAGAAGATATTGCATCACAGACTATTTATTATTACCTCCTCAAGCGTGATCAATTAGGAGATATTAACCATAAAGGATGGATTGTAACCACATGTAAAAACTATAGTAAACAATATTTTAATAAATTGGAAGCTGAAAAGAACTTTCGAAAGGATATTACTGTTAATGTGGCTGATGAGCTACGCTCCAAGATATATAGTAGCCTAGATTTTTCAGCGCAGGAACGAGATGAACTTCTGACAGCAATCGATATTGCCAGGAATAAACTTTCCGAGAAGGAATTGAGAACATACCTTTTATATCTGGATTGTGAAAATGATATACACAAAATGCAAGAGATCACAGGTGAAAAGAATGCGACATTACGACAACGGATCTCAAGGATTAAAAGAAAGATCAAAGCCGAGACATATATCAAACTTGGTATGATTGCTACAAAAAAGGTATTGAATCCTCAGGTGAATGATGATATAAAGAAATTCCTTATAAGTTTCAGGGAACATCTCGACAGCAATACTATTGATAAGATGTTTTATTACTTTTCTAAGAAGAAAAATGGTGGGATTGTATATCATTTTGATATTAAGGAGGTGCTTGAGTTTGAAGTACAGTTACAAGATTCGATCTACACAATTCACGTCATCTTCAATAATAAGAATGATAGAAAAGAGTCTTTTTATTTTACTTTTATGATGGATAAAAACTATCTTAAAGTATTGCAAACTCCTACTCCTCATACCTTTCATCAGAGAGTCAAAGCAGAAGACGAAGCAAAAATTATAGCATTGCTCGAAAAATATCCGGAAGATGATCAGGGAATCCACCGAGTGCCGGATGATGAGTTAGAACTACTCAGGTCATTGTTTGGAGAGGATGAATAGGGGAGTTAGATTATAATTTTTCTTTAAGTTTGGAAAGGAAGGTCAAGGCATCTATCGGGGTAAGATCATTCACATCAAGTTCCATTAATTCCCTAATAATTGCTCTTTCCTTACTCGTTTTTTGTGAGAGGACTTCTATAAAAGAAGTTTGATTTATCTCTGCTTTCTTCCTCTTTGTCTTTTCCAGAATACTTGATTCATTGAATTCACTTTTCTCGAGTTCTTCCAGAATTTCCTGAGCTCGAGTGATGACATTTTTAGGAATACCAGCGAGTTTTGCTACCTGAATACCATAACTCTGATCGGCACTTCCTGGCACTACTTTCCTCAGAAATATGATCCTGTCCTGATATTCTTTTGCAGTGATATTATAATTTTTCACGCCCTTGTAAACATTGGCAAGCTCAGTCAATTCGTGATAATGGGTTGCGAAGAGTGTTTTCGCTGCGATTTTTGAATTTTCATGTAAATACTCAACAACTGCCCATGCGATACTCAATCCATCAAAAGTACTTGTACCTCTGCCAATCTCATCCAATAAAACCAGACTTCGGGGAGTAGCATTATGTAAGATATTTGCTGTTTCGATCATCTCAACAAGAAAAGTACTTTGACCGAGTGCGAGATTATCTGAAGCGCCGACACGGGTAAAGATCTTATCAACAGTGCCGATTTTTGCAGATTTTGCAGGCACAAAAGAGCCCATTTGCGCCATGATGATGAGTAATCCCACCTGTCTGAGAAAGGTCGATTTGCCTGCCATGTTCGGACCAGTGATAAGGAGGATTCGATCAGAATCATTATTCATATAGGTATCATTTGGGATAAATTCATGCCCCGACATGAGCTGCTCAATAACTGGATGTCGTCCCTCTTTTATTTCTATCTCATTAGATTCTGTTATTTCAGGACGTATATAGTGATTGTAATACGCCAGCTGAGCAAGATTACTTACTACATCGAGTGTGGCTACGATCTGTGAGAATTGCTGAATGCGGGGAATGAACATTTTCATCTTATCACGAATCTCAACGAAAAGTTCATACTCAAGCTGAGTACTTCGCTCCTCAGCGCCTAGCACCTGATCTTCAAATTCTTTTAATTCGGGAGTGATAAATCGTTCAGCGTTCACCAGCGTTTGTTTTCGAATATAATCATCAGGCACTTTATCCAGATGGCTTTTTGTGACTTCAATGTAGTAACCAAACACATTATTGAACTTCACTTTAAGTTTAGGGATTTTTGTTCGCTCGATCTCTTTATCCTGAAGTTCAGCGATCCATTCTTTGCCCTTTCTACTCTTTTTTCTCAGTTCATCAAGTTCTTGATTATATCCCTTTTTGATGATACCCCCTTCTTGCAGGGTAGCTGGTGCTTCTTCTTCAAGTGCGTTTTCAATGAGCAGGATGACTTCATCAAAGTTTTGGATAGAAGTGAACTGTTCATTGATAAGTGTTGCTTCGCATTGTGAGATAAGTTCAGAGATTGGTTGAGCGAGCTGCAGGTAGTTTTTCAAAGCTATCAGATCACGGGGATATGCTTTGTTGGTTCCAATCTTGCTGATAATTCGCTCAACGTCACCGATATCAGACAGAATTTCGATAAGCCCATTCCTCACATGGATTTTATCCAGAAGTTCATCTACACCATCGAGCCGTTCTATGATGCTATCTTTATCCATCAGCGGATTAAGCATCCAGAAGATGAGTTTCCTGCTTCCCATAGGAGTTTTTGTCTCATCCATGACCTCGAGCAATGTGCCATGCTTTGTTCTGGTGCGCATGGATTCGGTCAATTCGAGATTATGCCGAGAAAGCGCATCCACCTGCATATACTGGGTAGAGGAATAATATCGTAGAGAATTCACATGAGCGAGATCTCCCCCTTTCAAGTTTTTCAGATAGGAGAGAATTACTGCCGAGGCACTCACGGCTAATGACTTGTTCTGCACACCGAATGCTTCAAGTGACACAACATCAAAGTGATTCTTCAATATCTCCAAAGACTCCAGATACTCATAGGGCCAAGTTTCATATACTGTGAACACAGGTCTGTAAAACACCTGTATTTTTTCTTTGAACTTTTCATCCATATTCTCGGGGATGAGTATCTCTGTTGGATGTATACGTGATAGTTCATCAACAACCTTCGAGAATGGAAGTTCGGTGCAGCTGAATTCACCAGTAGAAATATCGATTGATGCAATACCACAGGTTTGTTTTCCCTCATAAATGGCACTCAGGAAATTATTACTTTTGTCGTTTAAGTAGTTCTCTTCGAGAATTGTGCCAGGAGTAATAACCTCCACGATCTTTCTTTTTACCAGCTTCTTTGCTTTTTTGGGGTCTTCTACCTGCTCGCAGATTGCTACTTTGATACCGTTATCCAGCAACTTTTTAAGAAAATTTTCTAGTGCATGATAGGGAAAACCTGCAAGGGGAACTGGATTTTTCTTTTTTTTATCCCGTGTTGTAAGCGTTATGCCCAGTATTTTTGACGCAGTTTTGGCATCCTCAAAAAATGTTTCATAGAAATCACCCATTCTGAACAGTAACAATGCATCCGGTTGCTCTTTTTTTATGGATAGATACTGCTGCATAAGAGGAGTGAAGTCTTTGGATGAATCTGTTTTTTGAGAAGCCATTATGGTTTTTTATATATGAAAGATGAAATGCCCTGATCTTTGAGTTTGAGCTTTTTGAACTGTGCTTCGTCTTCAGTCGAGTAGGGACCCAGTCCAAGAGCATAATATATTTTTCCATTTACTGATTTGGTAAATATGAATACACCAGAGATTCCCAGACCTTCAAATTCGTCTTTAGATTTATACGCTTGTGTAGATGAATCGAACGCAGCCAGTTGTACAATGAATTTTTTGTTTAAAAGCTCTTCAATCTGAGGTAGTGTAGTCAAGGATGAAGAATAATACCCCAGCTCAATGAGTGAAACAATCTGCTGCTCTGCAAGTGGTGTGTATTGGGAATATGGATAGTCATTTGTCAGTTTTTTATAATAATTTATCGCTTCTTTATAATCTTCTTTCTTCTCATAGCATAATCCAAGCATATAAAGCACGTAGGGCATGAAATTTGTGGTGGGATTGTCTGTTTGAAGTTGCTTGAGTTGATCAATGGCTTTTGAGTATTGCTGTAACTCATAATATGCTGTTCCACAATTCAGATAAGCTAATTCACGCCTGGAAGAATCAAGGGAGATATTGATAAATTCTTTAAACGCAGTGATGGATGGGAAATATTCATTGTTACAGAAATGCGCTTGGGCATTGATAAATAGGGCATCGGAATAATACAGTGAGAAAGTTTTTGAGAGGAGCTTGTCCGAATATTCTTTCGCCTTAAGCCAGTCCTGATGGGTCATTGCGATCTTGGCAAGGTGTATCAACGCCCGATCGTAATAATTATTGTCAGGGATATTCAACACCTTTTTGTAATTATGTACCGCATCATTTGCATTATCTGCACATTGACCAAGCAGGTAATATATTTCAGCCTGAATCTTCGGGTCAGTACATGAATTCAAATGCTCTTTGAGCAGGATGGTTGCTTCGGCAAAGTTCTCATCGTCAATATAACGATATACTTTCGATAGAGATTGAGCACTAAGTGTTAGTGTCCATGCCAAAACGAGGAGAATGCTTAGACCAAGTATCTTCTTCATATAGAAATAATTAACTGCTCATTAATTTCAGGAATTGCTTGTTGTTCTTGGTTCCTTTCATTTTGTTCTTCAGCAGTTCTATCGCATCATAGGGAGATTGATTCTTCAATATCTTTCTCAGTATGAAGACACGATTACGCACATCATCCGCCAGTAACTTTTCTTCTTTTCGAGTTCCTGAAGTAACAAGGTCAATAGCGGGATACATACGTAGATCACTAATTGATCTATCCAATACGAGTTCCATATTACCGGTTCCTTTGAATTCTTCAAAGATAACAGTATCCATCTTACTTCCAGTATGAATAAGTGCGGTTGCCATTATGGTTAAACTTCCACTTTCTTCGGTATTACGAGCCGCACCAAAAAAGCGTTTGGGTTTGTGTAATGCGTTAGCATCAACACCACCTGAGAGCACCTTGCCGCTGGCAGGCATGAGCGTGTTATAAGCTCTGGCAAGACGAGTGATGCTATCCAGTAGAATGACAACATCCTTACCATACTCGACCATTCTTTTTGCTTTTGCCATAACCATTTCAGCTAATCGCACATGATGATGTGCAGTTTCGTCAAAAGTGGAACTCACAACTTCAGAATGCTCGGGTTTCACATTTCTTCTCATCTCTGTGACTTCTTCTGGACGTTCGTCAACGAGAAGAATGATCACATAGACTTCCGGGTGATTTGTGAGGATTGCGTTTGCCATTTTCTGGAGCAGCACAGTTTTTCCTGTTCTTGGCGCTGCAACGATCAATCCTCTTTGACCCTTACCTATTGGAGTGAATAGGTCAATGATTCGTGTAGAAAGTTCATCGGGAGTAGTTTCCAGATCAAATTTCTCATCCGGGAAAAGAGGAGTGAGGGAGTCAAAGTTGGGTGTCTGCAATGCTCTTTCTGGAGGTTCTCCATTCACGGCATCAATGCGGATAAGCGCAAAGTACTTTTCATCTTCTTTAGGTGAACGTACAGGACCGGATATGATATGTCCCTGCTTAATGTGGAATTTTTTTACCTGAGCTTTGGACACATAAATGTCGCTGGGTCCACTCATATAATTTGATACCGGTGATCTCAGGAATCCATATCCTTCCTGGGTTAGGTCGATCACACCTGTGGTAAATACCAAACCTTCGTTTGCTGCTTGTGCATCTAGAATTGCAAATTTCAGATCATCTTTATTCATCGATTTGGGTGATTTTACATCAAGTTCTTTCGCAATTTTTTGCAATTCTGGAAGACTCATTTTTTGTAATTCTTTGAGTTCTAGTACTTCTTCCATACTACTCCTTACAGTTTATTCCATGACAGAGTGACAACGGATAAACTAAATTGATTTTTTATATTTGATTTTTAAATTTTTCTTCAGCTGCAGATTTTCTGATATAAACTGGCTCAACTAATGCCAGTTGATCCATAGTATAGACCTTGTCCATCTGTCCTTTTTCAACAAGGTCGATGAGTGAGGAAGCTCTTGGATAACAATCAACATCTCTTGCAAAACTGGTTAAATTTTTTTTCTCTATTATTGCTTTAGTTCTTGAATCAATATTTCCGACTATGAGTGTCTTTTCAGAAAGATTATTAGATAATTGCTTTGCAGAATACAGCGAAGGTGGTGATACAATTTCCAGATTTGAAGTAAATATTGCAGCATACAACTCATTACGTCCGGCATTAATAACCGAGCAGATCGGAGTGTCTGAATATGAACAATTGTTTGCAAGAGATTTCAGTGTAGAAACTATATATAGAGGTTTGCTTAAACCCATACATAAACCCTTTGCAGTAGCGAGTCCTATACGCAATCCAGTAAAGGATCCCGGTCCGATTGAAAATGCAATAGCATCCAGCTCGGATCGTTGCATGGCAACTTCAGAAAGTAATGTGTCAACAGTAGGAAGAAGATGTTCGGAATGTGTTTTACTGGTTTTCAAAGTATATTCAGCATAGATTTTTCCTTCTCGGGCAAGGGCTATGCTTTCATAAATCGTTGAGGTTTCGAATGCAAGAATATTCATTTAACAATTATTTACAGGACCGTCTCCTAATGGATTTTGAGTTACTTTTTTGGGCACTGATGAATGGGGTACGACGCAAAGAAAGCGCATTATCGTATCGTCAGTATTCTTGAATTGGTGTTTAAGATGCGGCTCTACATAGATTACATCCCAGGGCTGGAAAGGTGTCTCACCTTCTTCGGTGACAAGTACACCATTGCCCTGCAAAACAAATGCTTCATGTTCCCAGTTATGAGAATGAAATGGTGTGTGGCCACCTGCTTCTACTTCAAACATACGCATTGCAAAATTAGGTGCTTTATCCTTTTGAGAGATTAGCCATCTGATCTTTGTTTCTTTTGCACCTTCTACATTGACATCTTCCAAAGGAACATCATTGAAATGAGTAACTTTCATACTTGCCTCCACTGAATATGGTTACCATTGTTTGTTATTTATTCGCTTTTTTCTATTTTTTTCTGTTACAAATATTTTTATTATGTCTCGAAACGTCAATATTTTCTATTCAATTGTACTCAACATCATACAGATATAAACCCTCAGGAGGAGCTGTGGTTCCCAGTTTTGTATAATCCTGGTCACGTAGAAGTTGTTCAAGATACTTCGACTTAAGTTGATTGTCGCATATAAAAATCAGAGTACCAACAATACGTCTGACCATATTGTGCAAAAATCTATTAGCTGAGATGTAGAAATAGTAATGTGTATCATCTTCTATCCATTCAGCTTTTTCTAAGGTACAAAGTGTGGAATTGAGTTGACTGGTATCATGGGCAAATACCTTGAAATCATGTGTGCCTATAAGAATTTTCGATAACTTATCAAGGATTGATATATCTATGAGAGTTCCTGGGAAAAAAGATGAATAGAACCGCTCAAATGGAGAATATTGTTTCATTATCTTATAAAGATAAGTGCGTTTTTTTGCAGAAAATCTCGCGTGAAAATTTTCTGGAACATTCTTGCACCCTTTCACATAGATCGCATCAGGAATCGTCGCATTAAGAGCGGCAACAATATTCTCAGAGGTCATACGCGTACTTACTTCGAAATGAGCATATTGATTGAGAGCATGCACTCCTGCATCTGTTCTGCCTGAAACAATTATACGGATTTGAGTTTTGAATATTTTTTCAAGAGCTTCCTCAATAACTGATTGAATGGTAACAATATCATTCTGGATCTGCCATCCATGGAAAGAATGACCATCATAACTGAGTTGAATAAGAAATTTCTTCATATAAATACCAATAGAGTTTGTACTATGAGTAGTAAAGGGATCAATAGATCATACTTGCCAAAGCGTAAATGTTCAGGTCGGGATATGAGGTTATCGATAGAATGGTGAACCTGCCGAACTCGCAATAGGGCACGGTTTGCAATGAGAGGAAATAGTTCAACGAATGATGAGAGTCGTAAATGCTGATTTACCCGAGTTCGATAGAATGTTAACGTATGAGTATATTCATGGAATATTATCGGCATAAATCTAACTATACCATATAAAAAAATAATGAGATTATGGCATTTATTACCACATACTGCCTTGATTTGTGAAAAAAAAGAATATGCTGATGTTGTTTTCAACAAGACAAATGAAAATATAAGGAATGTTACTAGAACACCCAGAAGATATACATCTTTTTGCCAGCTATTCCCAAAAATATATCCAAGAAGAAATATTGAAAGCAATAAAGGAGAAAATCGAAGGATTGTAGTAAAGATTGCGGGAATGATCTTAATGTCAGTTACAATAATCAAATTTAGGATTATGAGAATCGAAATTCCAATTTGAAGATTAAGAAAAAAGAGAATTAGAATTGACTGAAAGAGAATAAAAATGATCTTAAGTAAAGGATTAATACAGAATAACAGTGATTTCTCAGATTTCAGCATTTTCAAGAGAATCGGGTTCTTCTGATTTCAGACTGTCTTGTATCACCTGCAAGTTTTGTGATTCGAGGGTATCTGTTACCGTACTATCTGGTAAAAATCCATTGAGACTGTCTGGGACTGCTGGTGTCTTTTCAGTCTTATATGTGAGAAATGTATGTCCATCAAAGAAAGATTCAGCATTTATCTTCAGTTCGTGTTCTGGATAATCGGTAAACAACTCTTCAAGGTACGGTCTTGCAGAGGTAGTATCGTTTTGTTCTTTTAAAAGAAGATAAGATTTGAGATACAATGCTTGAGGATAGACATCTGTAGAATCAAATGAGGTGAGTATGGTATCCAGATAGGAGTAACTTTGTTCGAGAGTAATCGAATCAAAATAGTAATCCAGCGCTTTTTGAAGATATTCTTGAGCGAAATGCTCCTTAGCAGAAATCAAATTAAATGGTTCATTATTTATGATCTTTCTTCCCGCGATTGTATATTGAGAATTAGGATAATCATTTTCCAAGAATTCCAGCACTTCAGCTGCATTCTCAGTATCAAATTTCTTTTTCTGGTATGTCCAGAGTTTCATAAAGAGTGCCTTAGGAATGATTTCTTTCTCAAATTGCTTCCGTGCGTTCATAAGATTCTCAATTTTAAGAAGAAGTGTTTCTTTGGCTGGGATTGTCTGAATGGTCGAATCGATGAGGGTTGAGTTAGTAACCAGCAAACTATCTTTTAGTATAAAGGTCGTATCTGATGATATGATTATACTATCTTCGACGATAGTTGTGTCTGAGATTTGCAAGTTTATAGAATCCTCGATAGTTAGCTGGGTTCCTAAAGAGTCATTTATTACAAAAGCAGGATCAGCGATACTGAGAGAATCAGTTACATAAGATGAGTCTTTTACAGGATAATTAATAGATATCAGGTTTTTTATAGAATCTATCTCAGAGAGTATCTGGGGATATCTGCCAAGGATCTTATCATACATAGAAAGTGCTGAATCCGGAAGATTCAGATCGAAATTATAATACTCAGCGATTTGGAACTGAAATTCTACAAGCTGGTTAATCTGTGATGTGCTTTGTTTTTGATGATAGCTGATGAATTCCTGAGTGATCTTCAGCTTTTTTGTTGTCTCGTTCATGAGCTCTCCACTGAGGTTTTTCATAGAAATCTCTTTGAATTTTTCCTCAGCTTTCTCATAATCATTTAAAAGTGAAAAATAGATATCAGCCCAATAATAGTTTATCTCAGATACTATTGATTTTCCAGCATTTTCTTTGATTAACGTCTCAAAGATCTCAAAAGCTTTTTCCTGGTTACCAAGATACGCTTCACAAATAGCAATATTCATTTTGATCTGCGGAAGCTTATTATAGTGTACCTCTGTCTTTTCAAGTGTTTGAAAGACTACCAACGCATCTGCATAATTGTGAGTGGAAAGTAAAATTTTGCCTATATAATACATCGCATCCAATCGGATCCTCTTTGGGGGTTTCTCAGCAAGAAGATTTCTAAAGGCACGCTCTGCGCTTTTATATTCCTCGCTAAAGTACTCGATTTCAGCATAGAGGAACATTGCTTTGAGATGAGATTTCTTTTTCAAACCTGAATCAAGTAGTGTAAGCACCGTCGCCTTTGCATCCTTGAAATTCTTTTTACCTATATAATAATAGACTAGAGTAAAGTACGCATCCTCTCTGACTTCAATGAATTTTGGATTAGTGAATATTGCTGAAAACTGTTTCATTGCAGCATCATATTCTTTCATCTCAAGATGGGTTTTGGCAAGATAGAGCTTAGCAACAGGATAAAGATCATAAGAGCCGTAATATTTTTCGTATTCCTGGAATTTTCTCAGTGCTTTAATATAATTTCCCTGCTCATAGAAGCATTGTCCCATCAGAAGGATAGCATTATCTACCCACTTACTCTTGGGATATTCCTGTATGATATAGGCACATTTACCTATTGAGATATCCAATTTTTCTCTTATATTAGAGGTAAGTTTACCCTTGTTCTGAGACTTTGCTTCAAGTGCTTCCGCATAATACCTTTTAGCATTATAAAAAGTATTAAAATAAACGCAAGAAGCCAATAGTATGGCAATCAGTAGTATAAATAGGAGTAAATAATTTTTCACGGAGGGTTGCTATTCAAGACTTCCCACGACTGTTTCTACCTCTTCCAATATCTCACAGGATTTGACCAGCTCTTTCATTGTAGTGTGGTCTGGGTAGAGGGGTCGGTCGATATCGAGGAATTCCACATATTTACGAATAACTTCTTTTGCTTTTGTAACACCTATGCCAAAGCTGTACTCTTCTTCGCGAAAATCAAGTGCTTGAGCTGCTGCCATGAATTCAATACCAAGAACTCCATAAGCATTATCAAGGATCTGGAAATTCTTGATCGCAGTATTCATACCCATCGAAACAAAATCTTCCTGATCTGCAGCAGCGGGGATTGACTGGATTGAGGCAGGGACCGAAAGGATTCGTTGTTCTACGATCTGCATGTCAGCAGTATACTGGCTAAGCATTAATCCTGAAAACATACCTGCACCTTTGGTCAAGAAAGCTGGTAAACCAACACTGAGTGCCGGATTGTTTAATCTGTTCATTCTTCTCTCCGACATTACAGAGACCATTGTCACTGCAGCACCAATCATATCCATTGGTAAAGATACAGGTGAACCCTGGAAGTTCGCACCTGAAAGTTGCAGTTTTCTGTCTGGAAAGAAAACCGGATTATCTCCAACTCCGTTTAACTCGATCTCGACCTGAGAACGTGCATATTCCAGTGCATCATGAGCTGCACCAATGACCTGTGGCGTGGAACGCATAGAGTAGGCATCCTGTACTTTACATTTGATCCTTCCCTCAGCGAGATCACCGCCTTGTATACATTTGTTGATAGCATTGGCACAACGGATGGCTCCTTTAAATCCACGTATCTCATGTAGTAGTGGAGTGTATGGTTTCATATTAGCTTTTAGAGCCTCGAGTGACATTGCCGCAGCTATTTCTGCCTGTTTCAGCCAGCGGTTAGTATCATACAGCATTATAGCGCTCATAGCAGTAAGGAGGTTGGATCCATTAATTGCTGCCAGACCATCACGAGCTTTAAGACCTGGAATGGGAATTCCAGCTCTATCAAGCGCTTCTTTCCCTTCAAGGAGTTCACCTTGATAATAAGCCTTCCCCTCTCCCATAAGTAGCAATGCGATCTGAGACATAGGAGCCAAATCGCCGCACGCACCCACAGAACCTTTCTGACATACATAAGGAGTTACTCCTTTGTTAAGCATCTCAGAAAGAGTAAGTGGTATTTCCGGTCGACATCCAGAATTACCATGTACGAGCACATTGATTCTTCCAGCCATCGCTCCTCTTACATATTCGATTGGAGCCGGATCACCAATGCCAGCTGCATGATTATAAATTAGATAACGCTGAAAATCTTCGATCTGCTCATCATCGAGCACTACTTCAGAAAACTCTCCAATTCCAGTATTTACACCATACATAATCTCATGTGCAACGATCTTTTCTTCAAGCATTTCACGGCATTTTTTTACCCGATCAATCGCTTCATTTGGAATTTCAACTTTTTCATTATGACGTGCAATCCGCACTACCTTCTCGATGGTTAAATCTTTTCCATTCAAAACAATAGCCATATATAGCTCCTCTTAGGTTATAATTCGGTAGTTATTAATCGAAGTGTTTTTTCTATGTCAATATATGCAACTTTATCACGTTCCCAGAATTCTACCCCAGCGTCTCTTAGTTTTGAATACACCCGATAGGTCATATGTCCGAATACAGTTTCAGGCCTGCAATCCTGGAAGTCTGGATCTATACGTAAGCGAAGGTCAAGTGCCTGACAGGCAGTAATATATTCAATTGCAATGATCCTTTTAACATTCTCTAAAATCTCCCTGAATTGTCTTGCTGCGATAGTGCCCATTGACACATGATCTTCCACGTCTTCACTTGTTGGAATTGAATCCACACTTGCTGGATGGGCAAGTACTTTATTCTCGGAAACCAGCGCTGCAGCAGTATATTGCAGAATCATGATCCCGCTTTGAAGACCTGGTTCTGTGGTTAGCATACTTGGCAGTCCGTGACTTAAAAACTGTGATGTTAATTTAAAAATCCTTCGTTCAGAAATATTACCGAGTTCTGCGATTGCGATCTTAAGAAAATCACAGACCTGTGCAATGGGTTCCCCATGGAAGTTTCCACCAGAAAAAGCCAGTTTATCATCAGTAATTTCTGGTATAATGAGAGGATTATCAGTTACTGCATTTGCCTCTCTCTCGATAATATTAGCTGCAAAATTCAGCGTTTCTTTAATTGGTCCAGCAACCTGGGGAAAGCAACGAAGTGAATAACTATCCTGAACTTCTCCTCTCCGTGAGTCGGTCAGTTTACTGCCCTGAATGTATTCCATGACCTTATTTGCAACATCTATCTGCCCTTTTTGACGACGAAGTTCGTGGATTTTTGGCAGATATGCGTCAGAAACACCACGTAATCCTTCGAGTGAAGCTGTGAATATTTTTACAGCATTTTCGAAAAGTAGTTGTGCGTCAACAAGTGCAAGTGCTGCGATGGCAGTCATTACATTGGTTCCATTATTGAGTGCAAGCCCTTCCTTGGCATCAAGTATCACTCTCTCAATACCCGCATCATGCATTGCTTTAAGTCCAGATATAGTCTTAATAGAATAATTATCACGGTCAGTGTTTTCTTCAATAATAACTCGACCGCTGTATTCTTCACGCTCCTGATCTTCACCCCTGGAGAGTACTAGAATTATATGTGAAATCGGTGCAAGATCACCGCTTGCTCCAACTGAACCTTGTGCTGGAACTGCAGGATGAATACCTTTGTTCAACATTTCGATAAGTGTTTGCAAGGTTTCCATTCGTATGCCAGAGTATCCGCTTGCAAGAGAATTTATCCTCAATAGCATTATAGCTCTCACAACTGGAACAGAAAGATAGTATCCAACCCCAGTTGAGTGACTAATGATGAGATTACGCTGGAGTTCTTTTAGCTTATCCCGAGAAATTCTTTTATCTTTGAATGCCCCAAATCCCGTGTTAACACCATAGACTACTTGATCCTTTTCAATGATCTCTTCGATGTGTTTGCGACATCTTATGATCTTCTTTCTCGCTTCATCGGTGAGTTCAACTCGTGTTCTCTCATGCGCTATTTCATAGATCTCGTTGAGAGTAAGTGAAGTTCCATCTAAATAAATCATTTTCATATTAGAAACGTTTTTGCAAGGAAAAAGAAAAACGCTGATTTAAGTGATCGAATTCAACATTAAAAGAAAAATCACTTTCATTAATGCCCTTATTGTAAACATGCACAGCCCGTACTGCCTTGACCATACTTACAATTCGATTTACTATCATGCCTGCAATAGTGAATTTTGAAAGGATCTTATAGGAATTTTTTTGTCTGCGGAGCTCTCCGTATTTATACCATATATCTTTAGAACCCCAATTCCATGCTTCATCTCCGATATAAAGATATTCATCGAGAAATTGATTATACTCTTCTTCTGTCCAGCCACCATTGTACAATCCATTTCGAGCGTAAATATAAACATGATTATTATACTCATCACTGCAAAAGTAATCTTGCAGAAGTGTATAATATTGATCGTCAGCAGTTTCAAGAGCTGTACCGGAATAGGCATGAGCATATTTTATATAATCACTCTTGGCATAATCTGCTTGTTTTAAAAATCCAAAATACGCAAACCAAAGAAGTGCTTCTGATGCCAAACTCGCGTAACCGGATGCCGTGCTTTTAGCATACATTTCTCCGGCTCCAGGTATAGCTAACGACATAAATGCAGCAAGAGGTTTGGATCTTTTTCCTTCTGCGAACACAGAGGAAGAACAAATCAATAAAAGAAGTATGATCAGTGGAAATTTATGTTTCATTTTGTTATTCCAATCTTAACTAATTCACTTTTTCCGTCCACCTTTATCTTTGCAAAATACACTCCGGAAGCAATATTATTAATTGGCCAGACATATTCATTGTTCATGTGGGCGACAATTGATTTTTTGTCGCTGAAAAGTATGTCAGCAGCAAGGTTATAGATTTTGATCGATGATTCCAAATCTTTATCCGAAGTTATCCTGATGCGTACTTCTCCCGAGGTTGCAGGATTTGGATATGCACAAATTGAAAATGTGGAAGTTGAATCAGGAGAGCCTGAAGATTTTACAGTGACGCAAGAAGTTCTTCCCGAGCCATTTTTATAACCATTCCAGTAAAGGTCAGTAGAAAGTGAAGGATCAAGAGAGAACTGGTAATTTTTAATCAATGAATCAGAAACAGGAAGGTAAATATTCGCAGTGTTTTGATCAAAAATAATCTGTGGAGAAGCTTGTGCAAGACCATTAGCAAAGCTATACCGATTGTTGATCATGCAATGCTCATCAATTGCTTGTGTCCATTGCTGAGAAGTGGGTAAATATAAAGCTATTGATTCAGCCAGAACATTATGTCCTATCAAGGGTGAGATTACTGCAGAATATTTTACATCATAGGGTATTATTGGTGATTTGTCCAGGAATGATCCATCCTGCTGAAGGATGAATGTTCTATCTTCAGTAGTGAAAACCAGGTCGTGAATGCCGTCATTATTAATATCTCCCAGAGAAATATTGGATGGTTCTGACAATTGATAAGTCGAAGCATTAAATATCTTGAGAATGTCGCCATTGGTGATATGATAAACTGATCCACTATTGTCCTGCACAAATATTTTCTGTTTATGATCACCATTGTTATCTATTGATTCCACCACTGGATAAAAATTACCCAGAGATGTATTAAAATTATAATCATCGATAAGGGTTAATGAAGAATCAAAAATCTTTAGATGATTATCGTGAGTGATGGCAATGATCTGATCAAGAAGTAAATCGAGGGCTATCTTCTCAATGTATACTTCAATCTGATCCATGATTTGAAGCTCATCTCCATCGAAGGAAATCTTATAAAGTTCAAAATCAGTAGGGATAAGTAAAGTTGTTTCATCAAGCTGTACAGGACTGTCTGTGATCCATCTGTCAAGATGTAATCCGTAGCTGGAAAATGGGGGATAGTGCATAATATCAAAGTTTGTTAGGCAGAGTGAATCCTCATGGGTGGAAATGATGTAGTTTTTATTATTAAATTCTGTAAGAGAAAGTGGTTGGGTGATAATTGTTGAGAATGTCTCAGTATAATTACCAAATAGCGTATTATGTAACAGAATTACTGAGTCAGATGCAGCAACAACATTATAAGATTCGAAGGTATTTTCTTTATATGCGAGGATTTGATGTGCCGGATTGAACTTTTCTGAAGGAACATACGAACTGATCTGATCATAGGTCTGGTACTGAAATGTGAACGACATGGTGACACCGTAGTTACTGATATCTGTAACTTCAATCAGGGAATTAATACCCTCATTACTTCTAGAAGCAGGAAATGTATTTGGGGCAAATTTATAGTTATGATAACGACTTGTATCACTCGGGGTCCATGTTCCGGGTCTGGTTTTAAAGAAAGGTTCATAACAGGTCCCATATGCATAATTCGAGTAGGGATTTCCAATATCTTCAATCCCGTCAGCTTCAATCAGTTTGACTCCCCTCCTGGATGAAACTGCATTGATCATATTTGCATCAAATCGTGAATACATCTCACCATCGATTTCAACCTGTTGATCATAGATCACATAATCGTCAATATGCCAGATACACAAACCACCATTTGTTTCAGCTTCTTTATATGCATCGTAAGTGGGCAGAAAATAATCAAACTCATAATTGTTCTGCTCTGTCTCAGGATTCATTGGGTAAAGGGGAACCCGCCCGGTTATTTCATCGACTTTAATGATAGGAGCGCCTTGATTATCTAGTTCAACTTCTCTATTCTCTATCAAGTAATACTCTTTGTCATTGATAGGTATTTTTATAAACTGCGGATGAGGTACATCATTAAGTTCTGCTGCCGATATTTCAACATGTGCGGGAGAGGTGAGATTAAGCATTCTGCCTGATGCCTTAAATTCTTTACCCCAGATCAACTCTCGTGACCATGCAGAGGGAAGGGTCGGAAGAACAGCTTCAATGACTAAGGAATCCGGTGGAGTTTGAAGGGTATCTATCAATACTGCAGATCCGAAACCACCACTATCCATGATATCCCAATATCCAACAGCTGGATACATGTTACTTGTATTATACAGATCTACAAAACCTAGCCCATGACCAAATTCATGGAAAACCTCGGCATTAATGGTTCCAAAACCGTAGATAAAATGATTGCTCTTATAGAAATCCTGTGATATTGTTTCAGGTGAATTTCCACCCTCTTTAACAAAATATGTACTGTCATTAACCGCGACAGAATCATCTCGAAGAGTAAAATAACACGAAGGGATATCACAAGGAGTGTCCCAGAAAACATCATGCTGCCAGTCCGAACCCGCATGTAGAATCATAATGTGATTATAATCCGAGAAAATTATGTCGGGAGTATGTTCAAACTCTGTTGTGTCCGCAGTAGTGATCGCATCCTTAAAATATTGAATGAGTCGATCCGATCTAAGGTCATTATCCTCGGTATCCGGCCAGTAGTATGCCATTTGTTGTGGCATGTGATAAGCAGTATCTGCTTGATGAGGAAATATTTTGAAATGAAAATTTTTTTCTTGGAGAGGATTGAAAGTGTTCAATACTCCTAAACTGGCAGTCTGATAATAGTACTGCATTGCTTTGATAGTCTGATGAAAGAACGTTGAGTCATGCGGGGGCGATCCAATGGTCTGAATTGAATCCCGCACACCATTTATCTCAAAATAGTCATATTCACCAAAGTCAAATTTTCCATTTCCAGTGGTCTTCGAATCGTCATCCGGTACAAAATCAATAAGTAGAACAAGCAGATTCACTGGTTCAAAGGCTTTGGCCTCTGATAGTTTCAATTTCTGTGTTTTTTTTGATACAAATATCTTCTGGTGAATTTCAGGTGGGAGTTTATTCAATTTTTCATAACGAGTTTGAAGTTTTTTAGGTTCGAGTTTCTTGAAAGAATATGATCGTGATTTTGCCTGAATTGATAATGGAATTAGAATTAATAAGACAATATATATGATTGCTTTTGAAAATTTCATTTGATGTTCCTATCTTCTTTCTACGAAGAAGTGTAGATTCAATGTATACTCTTGGCAGTTAATAATATTTAGAACGTAACACCCAAAGAGAAGGTTTTATTATTCGTAGTAAGTTCGCCAGCTGGTTGCAGTGCGAAGTCGAAATACAGTTCTTTGCCCTTTGAGAATTCGTAGCTGATACCGCCACCGAAAGAGAATCCCTGAATATGACCTGCTACATCATTGACATAACCAACACGTAAGGATATGAGATTATAATACTTATATTCAACACCAAAGTTCTGTATCATTGAATCCAACTCATCTTTAAGATCGTCATCAGTAAGAGAAGTGAATATTCTTTTCCATAGGGGATCATTATTCACAAGCATTTTATTAATATCTGCAGTAGCAGTGAGCTTGTTATACTTATTATCGAAGATCCTGTAGGAGAGTCCAAGTTTGAGATTGAGCGGCATTGGCTGTTTGGAATCTGAGTTTGCATAACTCATATCAGGTCCAAAATTTTGCAGATTTACACCAAAATCAAGCTTATCAAGAAAGAAATCCTTTTTCAACATTCCGATATCCATGACGAAAGTATAACCAGTACCTTCAGCATCCATAAGTTCATCAATAAGCGGTGCAAGGCCACTGATGACACCTTTCAAGTTCACCCCCAAACCAAGTTTTTCATTGAGTTTAGTTCCATAAGCTGCACCAACTGCGATTTCATAGCTCGTAAATTTTTGCAGAGGATGCCCTTCTGCGTCATAAGCTTCCTGCTCTCCATATGTCATATAGGTTACATTCAAGCCGAGGGTTCCGATTCCTTCAAAATATTGAGAATATCCGAGATATTCATAATACATATCATCAATAATATCACCAAACCAGTTCGAGTGCATTAGACCTACCTCGGAATCATTCTGAAAAGCCAATCCTCCCGGATTCCACCAGGCAGCAAAACCACCCTGGGCGATGGACACGTAAGAATGTCCTAGCCCATTTGGACGTGAACCAGGTTCAATGAGAAGGAAAATACACGTTGCTTCTGAACCTGCAAAAGCAAAGCTTGAATATGCGAATAAAATAATTATGATTAAAAGAAGCGAGATGCTGAGTTTCTTTATTTTTTTCATGTTAAAACTCCTTTTGAATTTTGTAAATTTTAGGAAAATACCTCATTGATTGTAAGTCGTGTGAGGTAACACGATTTATGTAGTGAGCTAACAAAATAACAATATCTGTCACTCCTTTTAATTATTTTTTTCTGGTGCCGAAGGCCGGACTCGAACCGGCACGAACCGAAATTCGCTGGATTTTGAGTCCAGTGCGTCTGCCAATTTCGCCACTTCGGCTTTGCTAAAAGCTAAGATGGTCATATTCGATGTCAAATTTTTTACCTTTTCAATTCATGATTAATGACCTTCAAAGAATCCTCGTCTTTTCCGGTTCGTTTCTTTATTGTTTCCAGCTTCAACCTGAGAAGAGCTGCCTTCTCAGCATCTGTTTCCTGCTGTATCATTATCTGATAAATATAAACCAATTCCTGGTTTAATCCTAATTCTTCATAGATATGAGTGAGTATTTCATAATACGTGTTTCTTTTCTCGACAGGTGTTTTTTCAATTATTGCATTTAGTGTGTCGATTGCAGAGAGAAACTTCTTTTCAGAAACAAAACCATCGATCAGCATTCGATAAGCATCTGGAATATGTGTTGATTGAGGATGTCGAGTAATAAGCTGGTGAATGGTCTGTGCGCTCATATCCCATTCACCGATTTTTATATATGCTTTTGATAGGTTGAAATAGACAGAATCAAGCCAGGTGCATTCAGAAAAATCTTCAATAATATTTTTGTATTCCTGAATAGCTTCAGTATAATTTTGAACTGAAAAATAGTAATTTGCAAGTTCCACTTTGAGCTCTGGAACCAATGGGCTCAAAGGATATTTTTTAATGAACTGTTCATAAATATCAATCGGAGATTTATACAAACCGAGATAGTAGTTGCACTTCTCAATTTTTAGAAATGCCTTATCCTTAATTGTTTGATCACTGTTGAAATATATGAAATGAGTATAATATAATTTTGCCTTGTCATAGGATTCGATCTGGTAATATATATTCCCAATTTCGAAAAATGAAAGTTTACCAAATTCCTCTTCTGTAAACAATTCACCATTTCTCTCCAATGTAGCTATTGCTTTATCAAGACTGTCAATCGCAGCATAAGATTTACCAATCAGGTATAATGCTTCAGAAGCAAAAAGCCCCTTTGGATTGTGTTGAATATAACTAGACATTCTCTCTATCGTTTGTGGATACAACTCGTTATCAAAATAGAGTTTGCCCGAGAAGAAATGGGTTAAAGAATCAGAAGGGATAGTTGCGTTGGAAAATTGTAATAAAGAATCGAGAGAAGATATAGATTCTTCTGTAATCAAATTGCTAACTATCAGTAAACAAACAAGAGTACAAACGATATATTTCATTATCAATCAAGCTTCACAGAGACTATCTTGGAAATACCCTCTTCTTCCATGGTGATACCATATAAATAGTCAACAGCTTCGATGGTTCGCTTGTTATGGGTGATTATCAGGAATTGAGTGTCAGCAGAGAATTTATTTAGAAGTTTCAGGAATCTTGAGATATTAGCATCATCAAGAGGGGCATCGATCTCATCAAGGATACAGAAGGGGCTTGGTTTAACCAAATAAATAGAAAAGAGCAGTGCGATTGCGGTGAGTGCTTTTTCACCGCTGGACAGAAGAGATATATTAGTGATTTTTTTCCCTTTGGGATTTGAATATATTTCGATCTTTGAATTGAGTGGATCCGATGGATCTTCAAGCTTGAGAAGTCCTTTTCCGCCATCAAATATTTCCTTGTATAACATTTCGAAGTTCTTCTGGATAATAGTGAAAGTCTTCATAAACATTTTCTCGGCAGTTTCATTAAGCTGGGTTATGGCTTCTTGCAGATTGGTTTTCGAGTCTATAAGATCCTTTCTCTGTTCATTAAGGAAATCCAGTCTCTTTTTCTGAGTTTCGTAATCATTTATTGCAGCGAGATTGATAGGACCTAGCCCTTCAAGACGCTTCTCATGTTTTTCAAGATCTGCGTGTAATTCTGCGGGATTAAGGTTCATATATTCTTCGGGTTCATCATGAGACAGATCATGATGGAAATGATTTACTACATCCTCTTTGAGGTGATCGAGTTTGAGTTTAGTTTCTTGTATCTTCAGCTCAATTTCATTCCGGTCTTTTGTGAGGGCATCTTTTTTGAATTCAAGATCATGGAGTTGAATTTTTAGGGATTCAATCTCTTTTCTGAGAGAATGGTAGGAATTATCAATGTCGACATTTTTTTCTTTGAAGGATTTAAGTTCATCAACTTTCTTTTTGAATTCAACATCATGTTCTTCAGTTTCTTTCTTAAGTGATTCTATCTGTTTTTTCAATGGATCGATTGAATTTTGTAACCTGACATGTTCTTCTTCACTTGCTCTGGCTGCTTGCTTATGGCGAATTATATTCTGTTTGATATAAGCAATATCTTTCTCAAGTTTTATTTGTTCAATCCTCTGATCATTAAAAAGACTTTCGTGGCGGTACTGTTCCTTTCTTGCTGTATGTAAATCATCCTGAATTTTTTCAAGCTCATTTTGTAAGGCTATTTCATCATCTTCAGGAACTTCTGCCAGCTTTTCCTCCACAGATTTCAAACCACGCACTATTTCTTCCAGTTGCTTCTCTAAATTTGCTACACTTTCCTTGTTTTCCTCCATCAATTCATGGAAATTATCCCGCTGGACAGAAATATTAACAAGTTGGTTTCTTCCTTTTTCCAGCATATCCGAAATAAGTGATATGTCTTTTTTCGTGATTTGGAGTTTCTCAAGGATGCTCTTTTTTTCAAGAATCTTCTTCTCTTTGAGTTCAAACAATGTAACTTTTTCTTTATTATGATATTCAAGCTTTTCCTGTAATTTTTTCAGTTGCTCTTTTCTGCTGAGAAGACCATGAGAAGTTTGTTTTACGCTATGAGTTGTCACAATACCTTTATTTGAGATTATTTCACCATTTTTAGACAGAAAGTATATATCATTTTCAATATCTCTATATTTTTTTGCCAGGTCAAGCGCTACCGATATATCTTCAGTGATATAATAATTCACAAATAAACGTGGGTGAATAACGCTGTTCGGGAAAGAGATGACTTCCTGCAGGGGAATAGTATTTTCTATTTGCATTGGTTTGTGTGTAGTGTTGATGTTTGATTGATTGATGATAATTTGTCCATTCAACGATTCATCATGAAGGAACGACAGCACCTCCTGAATGTAATTCTCAGGACAAATTGCAGAGAGAAGCATGTTACGAAGAGCCTGTTCGATAAGATTAACATATTCTTTTTGTACTGAAATGTTTTCTGCAAGAGTTGTGAAATTCTTATCTTTGAAATTATCCAGTATCTTCTTCGTTGCATCAGAGTAGCCAGCAAAATTTCTTTCCCATTCTTCAAGCTGTGCTATCTCATTTTCTAGTGAACGAATAGTTATCTGTAAATTGTTTATTTGATCCTGCAGGTTTTGCTCATCATCGGTGGTTTTCTCGAGTGAGTATTCCGAATCTTCTTTCTTTTTTTGTAGATTCTTCAAAACGTGCTCATTCTCCTCCTGCTTTGCCTGATGGTCTTTAACGAGCTTTGAAAAGCTCTCGAATTTTATTTGGTAGTCTGCAACCTTATTCTTGATTCGCTCAATCTGTTCAGAAATTAGTTTTTTACGTGTTTCGAACTCATTCTTTTCATTAAGAATGCGTTGTTTTTTGGATTGAAGCTCATTTATTTCATGATATATCTCATCATTTTTCTTATTCAATGCCTGAACTTTTGCCTGCGTTTCTTTCAGTTTAGCTTCTAACTTCTTAGTTTGTTCGATTTGTTCACCAAGAAGTGCTTCCGTTTCCTTCAGCTTCTCATGTTCTTGCTCAAGTGCATCAGATCCGCTGAGTTTTTGCTTTTCAATTGCCTTAATGCGTTCATAGGTTTCCTGAAGCTTATTATTGCTGTTTTCTATTTGCTGTTTGTTAAGAAGTATCTTTGTTTCATGAGCACTTATAGCATCTTCGATGGCTCTTTGCTGACGGAGTTCTTCTTTAAGCTCATCTTCTTTTTTTAGAAGCTCTTGTTCCTTTTTTGAGAAGTCTGCATTGAGTCGAGTAAGTTGATGATTATTCTCTGTGATCTGCTTTTCCAGGGACAGAAATTTCTCATTCATCGGTTTGAGCTTGGCGTGCATTTCAAAGAATTTGATACCTGCAAGCTGGATCTTTATTGTTGTGATCTTATTATTAAGGTTCTGGTAGCGTTTTGCTTTTCCGACCTGATGGCGAAGCGAACCAACCTGATACTTAACTTCGGAAATAATATCATCAAGCCGAATTAGGTCATTTTCAACGTTCTTTAGCTTGTTTTCACATGTACGCTGGCTCTGGTTGTATTTCATTATTCCGGCAGCTTCTTCGAAAAGATAACGCTTATCTTCATCAGTGCTGTTCAGCAGATCCTCGATCATTTTTTGTTCGATGAAAGAGTATGCTCTTCGACCCATGCCAGTATCATAAAAAAGGTTAAGAATATCCTTTAGACGGCATTGTTGATTATTGATATAATAATCACTTGAACCATCTGCGTAGAGTTTTCTTGCTATCTTAACTTCTTCATATTCAATAGGGAGTATCTTCTTATCATTTTCAATAGTAATTGATACTTCAGTATAACTATGCGCAGTTCTCTTACTTGTGCCCTTGAATATTACATCCTTCATTGTTCCACCACGAAGTCTTCGTGCGTTTTGTTCGCCGAGTACCCAGTGGATTGCATCTGATATGTTTGACTTTCCGCACCCGTTCGGTCCGACTATGCCAGTCAATCCTTTAGAAAAACTGAATTTTGTAGGTTCACAAAAAGATTTAAAGCCAACAAGTTCGAGTTGAGATAATTTCAATGAAACTCCTTATCTATTTAAAATCCTGTTTCTAATCCAAAATGAACAGTTCCCTGCAAAGGATTCGTCCACGTTCCGTCTTGATAACCGATTCCATAATCTAATTTGATGATACCAATTCGACTTCTAAGACGTACACCTAATCCAACTCCAAGCAGGTTTCCATATTCTTTACAGTAACCATAATCAATAAAGGCAAATGCCCGTGAATCACGTGATAGCAGGTATCTGTATTCAAAACTTATGATGCCGAATTTTGCTGCAGCAAATTGATTGTCAACAAATCCTCTTAAGCTCTCGTAACCTCCAAAGGTAAAAAGATCATAATGGGAGAGTGTGTCGTTTTTTGTAAATATGAATTTCGCTAATCCTTTGAAATAGAGTACATTATAGAAGTTCAAGGGTATGAGAAATTCAGCTTCTTCAGAGATAAGCTGATTATATGACTTGCTCGATTTCCATCGAATAGTATATTCTGCAGTATTCTTCCAGCCACTTCTTGGATTGATAGGATAATCTAGACGATTAATCTCTGCGAGTGCGCCAACTGCATTTCTGTTTGTACTTATCGAGTCCAGTAATGTGCTGCAGAAGGTGTACAACAAGCCAATTTTTGAGTAATTCCTCATTGTAAAGAAAGAGGTGATCTGGAAGTCCGTATTCACGAATGTTGTATCTACTGTTTTACGACGAAGAGATGCTTGAGCAGAAATCTGCTGGTTGAGAACGAAAGGTTCACGATACGATAAATAGAACTCTGATGATTGAGAGGTCAACTTGTTCCATCTGAATTGAGCTTCTCTGTCTGTTCCAAGAATGTTCAGAAAAGAAAAATCTATGAAACCGGTCAAACGATCGGCAATGGGTTTGTCGTCCTTAGATGAAGCTAATCCGATAATGCCCTGAAAGTGATTCATACTTTTTTCTTCAATATTTACCAAAATCTGCCAGTTGTTCAGAGGTAGTATCTCAACGCTTTCGATGTATCTTTTTTGAAGTAGATTTCTACGAATTCGTTCTATCTTCCGGGAATCATAAATCTCATTTTGATCTAAATTCATCATCAGTTCAAATGTGCGGTCCTTGGTAACTTTATTTCCTTTGAACACAATGTCTTTGATTCTGACCAGATCATTTTCTTTGATTCTGTAAGTAATTGATATTTCTTTGTCAATTATACTCAAAGTGTCTATCGATATTTCACAAAAGGGATATCCTTTTTCACTATACAAACCAGCTATAGCATTCATCACAGCATTTGATCTCTGAATACTAAAGGGTGTTCCAATCTTCATTTGTAGTGCAGACCTCAGCTTTTCATCAGAAAAATATACATTTCCAACAAAATCGATGTTCGAGATCAGTAATCGATCCCCCTCATTTATCATAATATTTATGACAACACCTTTACCTGATTTCAATGGAGATATTTCAGGAGGTTGGATTGTAACGAGGTAGTACCCATCATTGAAATAGAGATCGAGAATATTCTGGATTTTAGCGTTTAGTTTTTCATAGGAGAAAGTTGAGCCCGGTTTAAGCCCGAGTTTCTGAATTATTACTTCATCAGAGAATCTGGAATTTCCCTGAATTGTTATTTTGGAGATAGAGAGCTCATCAGCAATAAGAGAGCAATGTATTGATAAGGTTACCAAAAAGAATGTGATGGACAGTATTAAACGAAATTTCATAAAGGTCTTTTATTGAGTTTCACAAACAAATTTGTAATGATGGAACCTTAAGTAGGTAAACATCAAGATATTACTTAAATGAGAATTGACTATTCCGATATTATAATACATTTGAACACGTTATTTATGTTCATCATCCCTGACTTTGATCAGGAATCCAGTTTTCAAACAACCCGTTGAAGAATTTTTCTTTTTCCAAAGATACATTCTTGTTACTCATAAAAGTATGAAGATCAATATAAATATTACTCAATTTATCTGGATTTCCAATTCAGCCTCCGTGGACTTTGCCAAGATAAACAAGTTAAGAATGATATTTTTCCTAATCTTAAGCAAAATAAATTCTCTCAATAGAATGTATATACTAATTCTTCAGTAATTATTAATATTTATACAACACTGTGAAGTCAAAGTTCACTTTGTCTTCTGCAGGTATCTGTACATCAAATCGCAGGGTATAGGCATCTTCTTTTGTATATTTGATATCCGAAGAGGTTATCGTCCAGTTTGTGCCGAGATATTTCAGTACTTCAATAGTTACAGTTTCATCTTTCTGGTTTCTGATTTCGCATTCGTACTTCTCTTCTCGAGTTTTCTGGCTTGGACGAGTACTTTCCATGAGGACACATTCACCTTTTATATCAAAAGCTGTACCGATCTTGATCTCAACTTCTTCATTCTTTGGAGTATGTTCAAGATTATCTTCACCTACAAATTCTGGTGCATCATCATATTGAGTTTTGAAGATACGAACTTTTCCCATAGGTAGAGGGATGCCAAGCCCTGACTTGTCATCATTTTTGAAATTGATTAGTACAGCAATATCATTTCCATGATCAGCATTGAATCGGTAGATTTTTTTCACTTTTACATCAACAGGATCAAATAGAGAAAGCTGTTTCTGCTGGTTATTGTTTATATCGACTTTTTTATTTTCAAGCGTATAAAGGTGATATTCAAAGAAATCCTTCTCTGTCATAACCGGGGGTTCATATCTGCCCTTTCCTTCACCTTCAAATACCATCAGTTCTCTCGAGTATTGATTATAATCAGGTGCGAGATGTACATCTCCAGCCATAAGCTTGAGTGTTACATCCTTAAATGCCTTTCCTGAATTATTCTCAAGGGATATCCATGATGAGAGATTTAATTTTTCATCATCATTATCGAGAATTCCCACATACTGTGCATTCCAGGAAATTCCATTTGTGATGTAACTTAATTTACAATCCGTATTTCCGGTCTTATTCGAATACAATTCCCAGTTCAATGTAGGTTTTGTATAGAAATTTTTTGGCATTTCAGCAAGATCAATCGTCTGGATTTCTTTTCGATTAACCATGTGAATGCCACTCATCGAGTTCTCGATAACAATTGTATCATAATCAAAAGATTTTAGAATTCCATTATACATATCACCAGCCTTCACGATGAGGGAAACACTTTTATCGAGATACTTGTTCAGTATCTTTCCGGTGTTAGCAAGATCGTACTCATAATTTTGCAGATGGATAACTACCTTATCTGATGCTTTAATAGGTTCAAGATGAACTGATGTTGGTTGTATTCCAGATGGGATATCATCATATTTATAAATGTTCAAACCTTTTTCCAGCATGATCGATAGATTCGTTCGTACTGTTGCAAAATTTTGATTATATACTGTCATATCAGTAGCTGCGAAGAACCGAGCCACCGTGCTTAAAAGGATTATCAATGTTAGTGAATATTTTTTCATGAGTTCTCACTTTCTTGTAAAATGTGTTGTATTTTTGATACGATCATATCGATCGCAATAATGTTCATGCCACCTTCCGGCACGATGATATCTGCAAATTTTTTTGATGGTTCCACAAATTCAATGTGCATCGGGCGGACCGTTTTCATATACTGTGAATACACGGATTCAAAAGTTCTTCCCCGCTCCTGTATATCTCTCTTGATCCTACGAAGAATTCGCACGTCAGAATCGGTATCAACAAAGATCTTGATGTCCAGCAGATTTCTTACTTCCTTATTTTCAAAGATCAGGATACCTTCGACTATGGTCACTTTTTGCGGTGAAACGGGAATCGTTTCTCTCTCCCTGAGGTGAGTTGTGAAATCATACTGAGGCATGTGAATTGGGACATTATCCTTTAGATTTTTAAGATGTTTAATAAGGAGTTTCGTATCAAAGGCATCAGGATGGTCAAAATTGATATCTTTTCTTTCATCAAAACTGAGTTCTTGGTGAGATTTATAATATGCATCCTGTTTGATAATGACAATATTCGGTTCGTTCAGCTCATCGATTATTCTGTCTGCCAGCGTGGTTTTTCCGGAACCAGTTCCACCTGCAATGCCGATAATTATATTCTTTTTCATATTTGTATTATAGCAATTGGTTTGATTATTTCATTGTCAATATTGTTATCATTTAGCATCTCCGTGAGGATGTGCAGTTTCATAGACTTCTTTGAGTTTTTGCATGGATGTGTGAGTATAAACTTCTGTAGAGGTCAGACTGCTATGCCCAAGTAATTCCTGAACGGATCGTAAATCTGCTCCATGATTCAGAAGATGAGTAGCAAATGTATGGCGGAGTGTGTGTGGACTGTAATTCTTGGATTTTTCGATGACTTTCAGGTACTTGTTCACAATATACCGTAACTCATCTGAAGATAGTGGATTTCCATTACGGGATACAAATACTTCTTCAACGGCATTATCCTTGATGAAAGTATCTCTGATCTTAAGATATGTCTGAAGTGCTTTCACCGCATAACTTCCCAGTGGCACGATTCTCATTTTAGCTCTTTTACCCATCACCTTTATAAGATTTTGTTTGAAATCGATATCTTGTAATGTCAAACCTGCAAGTTCTCCGATTCTAATTCCAGTGCTGTAGAGAAGTTCAAGAATCGCGATATTTCTTATACCAAGTGCATCTTCTTTATCCGGAATTTGAAGCACGAATCGCATATCCTGCTCAGTGAGGAAGGTGGCAGCATTTTTTTCATATTTAGGTATTTTGATAGTTAATAAAGGATTATTTGAACACAGGTTATTTTTTATCAAAAATGAAAAGAATCCTTTAATGGAAATTACCTTCCGTGCGAGCGTTCGGTTTCCGTCTTTCTGCTCACTGAGATGCTGTAGAAAATCCCTGAACATAGTTTTCGTGATACCATCAACTTTGATCTCCTGTTCAGGAAAATATTTTTTGATGAAATCGTAAAACTGCTCTACATCACCCATGTATGCTCTTAATGTGTGTTTGGAATAATTCTGTGATGAGAGATATTCCTTATACTGTTTAATCATTCTTTCCATGAGATCTCTATTGAATAGGGGATCGGGTCAACAAGCCCAGCATCCCTGAATGCTTTGATACGAAGCTGGCAGCTTTCACATACTCCGCATGCTTTTTTCACGTTCTGATAACATGACCAGGTTAAATGGAGAGGAGCACCAAGTTCCATTCCGATATTTACTACTTCTGATTTTTTCCGATGAAGTAGCGGAGTTTCTATTGTGATAGTAGTTCCTGGTTTCGTGCCTTGTTCTATTGTTTTATTAAAAGAATCAAAAAATGATTCTCTGCAATCTGGATATCCGCTGCTATCCTCTTCCATAGCTCCGATGAAAATTTTTTTTGCTCCGATGACCTCAGCCCATGATGTGGCAATTGCGAGAAGATTTGCATTGCGGAAAGGTACATAGGTCGAAGGTATTTCTTTTTCAGATGATTTCACAGGGATGATTATTTTATTATCAATTAAGCTTGAACCTCCAATTTCAAGAAGATAACCGATATCTACATCAAGTATTTGTGTGATATTATAAAATTTTGCTATATCCTTGAATGCCTTTTCTTCTCTCGCATCAGTTCTCTGCCCGTAATTGACATGCAAGAGGTATAATTCGTAATCTTGTTGTGCAATTGTTGCTGTCACACAACTATCCAATCCGCCGCTGAGGAGTACGATTGCATTATCTTTCTTCATGTGAACCAAGTGTGTCGACTGGTTTCAGCTTGACAAGATATTTTTACATTAATAGTATTTTCATAGTAGTAATAAATTTCAAGGAAAAATGATGAATATTCGTCCCGCAAAACCGGAAGATGCAGATGCTCTCGCAAAACTGCATATTGATTCGTGGAAGGCAGCATATAAGGGACTTGTACCACAATCTTATCTAAACGCACTTGATTATGAAAAAAGAGCACAACGTTTCAGGGATTCACTGGAAAAAGAACAGTTGGAAACTTATGTTGCTGAAAATGCGGAAAATATACTGGGCTTTGTTATACTCGGAGCGTGTCGCGACGAAGATGTAGATAAAAAGACCACAGGTGAGATATGGGGTATTTATCTCTCTCCAGAATGCTGGAGAAAGGGAATTGGTTCAAAATTGTGTTTTTATGCAGAAGGAATTTTAAAGAGTTACATGTACAAAACAATGGTACTCTGGGTTTTTGCAAAAAATTTTCAAGCACGAAGGTTTTATGAAGCAATGGGTTATCAGCTGGATGGAGCATCAAAAATGCTTCAACCTGGAAAAGCACTTGAAGCAATTCGTTATAGAAAAGAGATACTAAAATAGTTGTCACTGCAATTCCAAGTATTACCTTATTGTTATATCATGAAATCACAAGAACTTTTTAACAAAAAACTCTGGCTTGCGCCGCTTGCAGGATATACGGATCATGTATATCGTATAATATGTAAGCGTTATGGTGCAGATGTGCTGGTAAGCGAGATGATCAGTGCTGATGCCTTGATCCATAGAAATAAGAAAACAGCTATTCTCGCAGAATTTTATGCAGACGAGCGACCGATAGGATTACAGGTATTTGGGAATTCTGCCGAGAAGATTGCAAAGGGGATCGAGCTCCTTAAACAATACAAGCCAGACTTTTTTGATATCAATATGGGATGCCCCATAAAAAAAGTTGTGAAAAATGGTTCGGGTTCTGCATTGTTAAAGGAACCAAAAAAAGTCGCAGCTATTGTGCGAAAGGTTCGAAAAACACATCCTGAGATTGTTTTCACAGTAAAAATCCGAACCGGATGGAACTCAGATAAGCACTTTGATGATATTGTTACTCTCATTGAACAGGAGGGTGCTTCTGGCTTGATACTACATCCGCGCACAAGAAGTCAGCTTTTTTCTGGCAAAAGTGACTGGAATTACATTGCACGAGCCAAGGAACTTGTGAAGATCCCTGTGGTGGGCAATGGAGATATTCTCACTCCTGAAGATGGCATTAGAATGTATTCTGAAACGGGATGTGATTCCATCATGATTGGAAGAGGAGCTATCGGGAATCCGCTGATCTTCGGTCAGATCAAACAACGACTTGCGCAACCTACACAAAACGTGAATTCCTTTCTGCATCCGATTTCAATCATGAAAGGTCATTTCAAAGACTTAGTTGAATTTCATGGAGAATCAAATGGTATCAAGCTATTCAGGAAATTTGTTCCTTACTATACTAAGGGGCTGTTTGGGGCTACGCATCTCAGAGAAGCGATAAATCATTTGACTTCTAAATACGAGATTATTGACGTGATTGAAGAATTTGAACAGAGTGTAGTTAATGGATAATAAAGCCAAAGCAAAGTTGATTCGAGCAGAAAAACATATCGAGAAGAACTGGCTTCTTGCTGAAGACATACTGCTCGAGCTACTGGAAGACTATCCGAAATTACTCAAAGCATATGAAATGCTCTATTTCATTTACATGAAGCATAAACTGTTTCGAAAAGCTGAACACATTATTGAGAAGGGGCTCATTGAACTACCTGAGAACTCTCAGTTATATTTTCTTATGGGAAATATATTTCTTTCACAACAGGGCAAAGCTCAGAAAGCACTTGATTGGTATAAAAAGATTACCATTCAAACCCCGGAGATGCTCTTTAATAAATCAGTTGCTTTAGTTTATCTGGGTCATAGAAAAGAGGGGATCGCATGCTTCAAAGAAGCTCTACCGTATTTTAATAATCTCCCTTCATCCTACACATTTCTTGCTGAACAATACATCGCACTAAAGGAATATGATAATGCTTTATCAGTTCTGAAAAGCGCAGAAAAGAAATTCCCAATCAATAAAGATGTGATCCTTATGGTCGCAAAGTGCTATGATAAAAAGAAAAATTGGATACAAGCTTATTTATATTATGATAAAGCAGCTAATCTCGGTCAGGACAGCGCTGAGTTCTTCAACAACTTCGCTCATTGCTGTTATAATATTGGGGAATTTGAAAAGGCAGTAGCGCATTTTAAAGACAGTATTTCGAAAAATATTTTTTATATAAAATCATACATAGATCTTAGCAAAATCTACATTGCAGAGCGAGATTTCACGAATGCAAAGAAATATCTTAAGATCGCCCATAAGATCGATCCTCTCAATATTTACATCACACTGGCTTCGGAACGTCTGCGAAGGATTTTTAACCAAGATGAGGATAAATTATGAATAAACGAATCTGGATTTTTCTACTTGCATTTATACTTGCAGCTTTCATCTGGTTCGAAATAAATATGACGAAAACCCAAAAAGTGAATGTCGAATTTCCCATCACTATTTCCAATGCTCCCAGTGCCCTTGTGCTCATCAAGATGGAGCCAGAAACAATAACTATGACCGTTGAGGGCAAGGGACAGGATATACTTGCATTTACTACTAAGAAGTATGCCTACCATATAGACCTGAAGGATGTACATTATGGTAAGAACTATTTACCAATAAACTGGGATGAAATAAACGGCTTTAAAGAACACGATCTCAATATCATACAACATCCTGCAATTGATGATATTCTTGTGGTAATGGATAATATGAGCACTCAGACCGTTCCGATTAGGCTGGAATTTGCAGATGATTCGAGTAAAGTATATTTCATAGAAAATGAACTTGACATATCACCAAAAGAAATTGTGCTGACTGGACCACAATCCTATCTATCAAGAATTGAGGAAGTTCCCTCAGTTCCATTTGATAAAGAAATTCATGTACAAGATCCGCACCTCAGTCTCATTCAGCCCAAGGAAGCGATGGTTGAGTATGATGTATATACTATTGACATTACAAAAAAAGAACCTGCATTCCTTCAGAAAACCATGTCGTTGATACCAATCGCAACCCCTGAAGGGATTTCTATTTTCCCACCTTCGGTCAGTATCAAGATTTTAGCTGAAGAGGAATTGATTACGATTCTTGAAGAGAAGGATATTTATGCTACTGCAATAGTGCCAGATTCTGTTAAAGTAGATGATGAAGTGCCGGTCGAAATCGAAGTTCCTGAAGGTGTAGAGTTGCTTGGACAGACTCCCGAAGTTGTGAGAATCAAGAGCATTTCTCAGTAATTTCTGTATGCAGAAACCACTTATTCTTGCGATAGAAACATCCTGCGACGACACTGCAGCAGCACTTGTTGATGTTAATTTTGATGTCCTGTCAAACGTGATCTCATCACAAGAAGAAGTACATGAAAGATATGGAGGCATTGTTCCCGAACTTGCCTCCAGAGAACATATCAAAACAATTGTGCCGGTTGTTGAACTTGCTCTTGAAAAAGCAGGAGTAAAAAAGAATGATCTCGATGCACTTGCAGTTTCAGCAAATCCTGGCTTGATCGGATCATTACTTGTAGGTGTTTCCTTTGCAAAAGGGCTTGCATACAGTCTGAAAATTCCTCTTATCGCTGTGAACCATATACTCGGACATGTGTTTGCTAACTTTATTGAAAATAAAGATATCATGTTCCCATTCCTTTCACTCGTTGTTTCCGGTGGTCATACGGGGCTTGTTCATTTTCGATCTTTTGATGATTTTACGATACTTGGTAAAACTGTTGACGATGCGGCAGGAGAAGCATTTGATAAAATTGGGAAACTTCTTGGAACACCTTATCCAGGAGGACCTCATATCGATAAGATGGCAAAGAAAGGGAATCCAGAAACAATAGAATTTCCACTTCCAATGATCAAACATGATAACTATGATTTCAGTTTCAGTGGATTGAAAACTGCTGCTATGCTATATCTGAAAGAGCACAACAGTATGACCGAACAGGAACTCCATGATTTCGCCGCAAGTTATCAACGGGCAATAGTGATGTCATTGTTCATAAAAACAACCAAAGCTATTGAGCAATTTAAGCTGACAACACTTTTATTATCTGGTGGTGTGGCGGCAAATTCTGCATTAAGGAAGATTTTCAAAGACTATGGCTCGAAGAACAATATTAAACTTTTGTATCCTTCACTTGAATATTGTACTGATAATGCTGCAATGATCGGAGCTGCAGCACAGTTTAAATACAAGCTGAGAAAATTTGCTTCACTGGATCTTAATGCTTCACCAATAAAAGGGCTCAAAATGCTATGATCATCTTTTATATCCTCTTTGTGCTATGCAGTGTTTATGTAGCATTTCTGCTTTTTATTCTTGCTGGTACTTTCTACACGATAAGTAAAAACATACCTGTAAAAAAAAAGTATTTCATTTCTGTAATCATCGCAGCACGAAACGAGGAAAAGCATCTTGTAGGTTTACTTGATGCACTCATACAACAGGATTATCCAAAAGACTTATATGAAATAATAGTAATCAACGACCGTTCAGAAGACCAGACGGATAATATTCTGAACAACTACTCGTCAAAATATTCACAAATAAAATATTATAAAATTGAGGATGTTATTCCTGAATTTGTAGGTAAAAAAAGAGCGTTAACTGAGGGTATCAGAGTTGCAAAGGGGGATGTGCTTCTCTTCACTGATGCTGACTGTAGACCTCGTCCCGGTTGGATGCGCGCTATGAATGATGCTTTTTGGTACAGATATGATGTCATTGTTGGATATTCTCCTCTCCTGACTACTAAAACCAGTTTCGGAAAAAAGATCGTTCATTTACTTAAAAAGCTCGAGCGGCTTGCGATGTTCACTTTTTCAGCAGGAAGTATCGGATGGAACTGGGGAATCACTGCAACGGGCAGGAATTTTGCTTATAGAAAATCGGTATTCAAAGATATGGAGGGTTTTGAAGGCATAGGATTTATTCCATCGGGGGATGATGATCTCTTTTTGCAGAAGATCAGCAGGACAAAGAAATATAGGTTGGGATTCATCAGTTCAAAAGAAAGTATTGTACCATCTATCGAAGATAAAACTTCTTCTGAATGCTTTCACCAGGAGAAAAGGCGTGGATCAAAATTTAGATTTTATCCACTATCTATTAAACTGATTTCATTTATGACATTCATATTTCTTGTGTTTCTTGTCTTTGCCTTCGTCCTATGCCTTATCGGTCTTGTTCCCTGGAAATATTTTTTGGTACCCTTCCTGATCAAAAGCTGTGCAGATCTTCTTTTACTGTTACGTGGAGCAGTGCTTTTCAAAGAGTTTCTCATCCTCCTGCTCTTTCCCTTTGTAGAGGTCCTTTATGCTCCTTATTTCATAGTGTTTGGTTTATTAGGATCTTTGAGTGGTTATCGGTGGAAGCAATGAGTCTAAAGATTTTAAATCACTAGAAAAAGAGTACTAATAGGAGAAGATGTAGTAAACTGTGAAGTGTTAAGCTTTTTTATTGACAACACATCCACTATATTGGAATTCATCTCCAATTATTATGAAAGTTCGAGTTTTAGCAAGCGGAAGTAAAGGCAATTGTATCCTTGTCTCAGGTGAGCAGACATCGATCCTGATTGATGCAGGGCTGAGCATGAGGAAGATAAAAGAGATCCTTTTCGAGATCGATTTTCCAGTCGAGAAAATCAAAGCAATCCTCATCTCACACGAGCATTCCGACCATATCAAAGGAGCTGGTGCGATTGCGCGAAATTTTAGAATTCCATTATTAGTTAACGAAGCTACCTATAGAGTGGGGCTAAGAAGATTTGGTAGGATTCCAGAATTAATTCACTTTGAGAATGGTCAAAAATTTACATTCAATGACCTTCTTATAGATCCCTTTTCGGTACCTCATGACAGTGTAGATAGTTCATGCTTTCTTATCTCAGAAAGAGGATATCCACATAAATTGGGTGTCATCACAGATCTTGGCTATCCGACTATGCTGGTAAAAGAGATGATGAAAAAACCGAGTACCGTTATTCTAGAAAGTAACCATGATATTGACATGCTTATTAATGGACCGTATCAATGGTGGCTGAAGCAGCGTGTGAAGGGAAAAAATGGGCATCTTTCTAATATACAGGCGATCGAGTTACTCGAGGAAGTACTTCATGATGGATTGAAAAATATCGTGCTCGCTCATCTGAGTGAGGTCAATAATAAGCCCGATCTTGCGTTCAACTCAATGCAAAGATTTCTGAAAGAACGGCAGGCAATGTGTAATTTATTTATAGCAGAACAATATAAACCCACTGAGTGGATTGAAGTATAAATGATACCTTATATATTATTAGTTGTATCATTTGTACTCCTTGCAAAAGGTGCTGATTTCTTTATCGAAGGCACTTCGAACATCGCTCAATTTTTGAGGGTATCACCACTTTTCATCGGCTTGACCATCGCTGCGATCGGCACAAGTGCACCGGAAGCTGCAGTGAGTATCAGTGCTTCGTTGACAGGGGTAAATGGTATTGCTTTTGGCAACGTTATTGGAAGTAATATTGCTAACATTTGTCTTGCAATCGGCATTGCTGCATTGATCAAACCAATTCATTTTGAAGGCAGTACGAAAAAAATTGAAAATCCCTTTATGATATTCATCACTACTTTAGTGCTGCTTTTTGTACTTAATTTTTCAAGAAAAGCTGTAACAGTGATATATGTTTCACGTTTTGAGGGAATTCTTATGCTGATACTCTTTATGTGTTTCGTGCTTTATCTCTACCAGATGGCAAAACGTGACAGATGCACCCAGCAACCAGAAGAGCCGAAGTCTTCATTATTAAAAAATATCCTTTTAACGATATTGGGAGGTGCAGGTATAGCATACGGTGGACATCTTGCCGTTCAAAATGCATCACAAATCGCTTCGATGTGGGGAGTCAGTGATAAAGTGATCGGAATGAGTGTGGTTGCGCTTGGCACTTCGATCCCTGAGATCGTAACCTCGATTGTTGCAGTGATAAAAGGGAAAGTATCAATAGCAGTGGGAAATATTGTAGGGAGTAATATATTCAATATACTTTTTGTACTCGGCATCGCTTCAACTATCAAACCGATTAAGCTTGGAACTGAAGTGATAATCGATGTTGTTTTCTGTCTGGCAATAGCAGTACTTTTCTTTATTTTTTCACGCGTTCTAAGAAACATTGGCAGATTGCAAGGGATATTTCTGATCGCTATTTATGTAGTTTATATTTATTTACTTTATAAATAATGAATAATCCGAATTATCTGAGTAACTTGACGAAAAATAAATCGTTTCTTTTTTTCAGAGTGGAGGTATCTTGATTAAAATAATATTTGATAAATGTATCGGATGTGGTAAATGCGTTCCAGTTTGCCCATATCATGCCATTATACTTGAAGATAAGAAGGCAATAATTGACTTGAACGGGTGTACTCTTTGCGGAGCTTGTGTACCGGAATGCCCTGTAGATGCAATCAATATTTCTAAGGAGCAGGATACTGCTAAAAATCTTGCGGATTATTCAGGAGTCATGGTCTTTACCGAGCAAAAGAACGGAGATATCATGCCAATCTCCTTCGAGATATTAGGTAAAGCACGGGACCTCGCTGATGATCTGAAAAAAGAGGTTATTGCAGTATTATTTGGATTTAATTTTAAAGATAAGCCCGAGAAACTTATACATCATGGCGCTGACAAAGTCATTATCGTAGAAGATCCACTTCTGGAAAAATTCCTCGACGAACCTTACACACAAGCACTGTATCAAATAGTGAATAAATATAAACCAGAAATTTTGATAAGCGGAGCAACAGCAATTGGGAGATCGTTCCTTCCAAGACTCGCAGTTGCTCTTCACACAGGACTGACAGCAGATTGTACAGACCTACACATTTGCCCAGAAACCCATGATCTTGTTCAGACGAGACCTGCCTTTGGCGGTAATATCATGGCACAGATCCGTTCGGAAAATTATCGTCCGCAAATGGCTACTGTACGTCACAAAGTTTTTGACCCATTACCTGAAGACACAAATAGAACAGGTGAGATTATTAATGAAAAGGTAACGCTCAATACAACAAAGATTGTTTCGAAATTTTTACAATCAATTAAAGATGAGACCCAACAAGTCAAACTTACTGAAGCTGATATTATTGTAACTGGTGGACGAGGACTAAAATGTGCAGAGAATTTCTCATTATTACGAGAGCTTGCATCTACTCTTAATGCTGCTGTCGGTGCTTCTAGGGCTGCAGTTGATGCTGGCTGGATCGAATATTCACATCAGGTTGGTCAGACTGGAAAGACTGTCAAACCGAAGGTGTATATCGCCTGTGGGGTATCTGGAGCAGTTCAGCATCTTGTTGGTATGCAATCCTCTGATATTATTGTAGCGATCAATAAAGATAAGGATGCACCAATTTTCAAAGCTGCTGATGTGGGTATCGTTGGAGACCTGTTTGAAGTGATTCCGCAGTTAATAAAAGAATTGTCTAAATAATTATTATGAACATAAGTTGGTGAATATGGAATTTGCAAATGTTTTAATTGTTAAAGATGCCAAAGAGCATACAATCGGAAATCTTTCTATTACCAATGGGAAGTTTTCGGATAAATCTTATGATAAGATCCAGGCAGAATGTACAGGATTGATCGCTTATCCTTCATTGATAAATATTCATGATCATCTCGTGGGAAATTGGGTTCCAAAAGGAGCTCCGAGTCGTCCTTATGCAAACACTAGCATCTGGGTTGATGAGCTTAACGAATCCGAATCAGTAAAAGAACGGGATAAATTCTGGAAATCAAACCTTCATGATCTTCTTAATGACAATGGATTGGATCTGGCGCTTCTTGGTGCGTACAAAAATATTTTTTCGGGTGTAACAGTTGTACAGGATCATGTGCCACGCCAGAAAGAGGATTATTATCAAGCATTTCCGATCAAAGTTATCCCAGATTATCAGCAAGGGCATTCGATTACAAAGCAAAATTGGTGGGGGGGGGATGAACTTGCGGAAGAGATGAAAAAAACGGCAGGCAAAATTCCCTTCATCATTCATCTGGCAGAGGGAAGCGATGAGCTGGCGCGAAGTGAATTCGATGAATTAGTAAAACTGGGTCTTTTAAAAAATAATTCGATTCTTGTACATTGTACTGCCTTGACAGAGGAGCAGTTTAAACAAGTCAAGTCTGCCGGAGCAAGTATCGCATGGTGCCCGAACTCAAACATCTATCTTCTCGGAACCACGCTGGATATCGATCTCGTGTTACGATTGGGCGTTAATGTTTGTCTTGGAACGGATTCAACGCTTTCTGGAAGTACTAATCTTTTGAAGGAACTCATTTATACAAAGCAAACATTTCCCGAACTTGAATATACAACACTTTTTAAAATGGTTACTGAGAATCCTGCAAAAGCCCTCAAATTGGACACTTATCATGGAATGATAGAAACGGATGCTGAAGCAAATCTGCTGATAACCAGAATGAACAAGAAAGATCCTTACGAGAATTTTGTGACCCTCAATACATGCGATATTGAACTCCTTCTTTATGCTGGCAAACCGGTTTTTGGTAAAGTCGAATATCTCAAATACTTCTCATGGGATGCAAAGGATTATTATCTCTTTGAATGTGACGAGAACAAGATGTTTGTGATTGGTCATCCCGAGGATATTTTAAAGAAAATAGAGAAAAAATTAGGATATAAAAAGCATTTCGATTACCTACCCTTCTGATGGAACTGTCAGAAATTTTTTATAGTTTGCAAGGGGAGTCCTCATACGCTGGACTTCCTTGTATTTTTATACGGCTCGCAGGATGTAATTTGCGCTGTAGCTATTGTGATACGACTTATGCATATAATACACAATTCACCTTATCAATTGAAGAAATAATTGATGAAGTGAAGAAGTTTCAATCCGTAAAACTTATTGAAATTACAGGTGGAGAGCCACTTTTACAAAAAGACACAATAAGGTTACTTACATTACTGCTTGAGAAGAATTATAAAGTATTACTCGAAACAAACAACTCGATCTCGCTGGCAGAAGTTCCTATGGAAGTGATAAAGATCGTGGATATCAAAACACCATCCAGCGATATGAGCGATAAAATGTTATGGGATAATTTCAAAATTTTAAATAATCATGATGAAATAAAGTTTGTAATTGGTGACAGAATAGATTTTGATTGGGCACTTGGCATTATCAAGAAATATGATTTAAAAAGATTTCAACTATTGTTTTCTCCCGTTTTTGAAAAACTCGAGAGTGCCAAGCTTGCCGAATGGATTCTTGAAACAAGGCTACCAATTAGGATGAATGTGCAATTGCATAAAGTATTGTGGGGGAATAAGAGGGGAAAGTAGGAAGTAGGAAGTAGGGGAAACATTGAGAGTAGATAGTATTTTACAATAAATCTCATAATAAAAAACTTTCTGTATTAAAAATTTCCAGAAGTGTTTACACTATTTATTCGAATTTCTCATCATTTTGTATAAGATACTGCATATATGGTTATACCTATTCGATAGATTTGCATATCTTTCATTGGTTATATATCCACACCTATAAGCAAATTGCAACTATGCTAGGGTTTCAGCGGCTTCTGCACCAGAATCACTAAGTTTACTTACAAAGTGTGCTTCATATCTTCTTTTTCTCCATGCTTCAGCTATATTTCCACAAATCGATCTATAAGATCTTCTTATTTAATCAGTAAGAGAATATCTTTCTTCGATAAGCCATTCTTTTGAAATTGAGTAAATGATCATCGCATTTTCAAAGGCAATTTTATAGACTTCCAAACAGTATATGCAACTGTTAAATTTGAGCTCTTCTCTTTAACCATTTTTCCTCTTTAGTCATATTTTAACCCAACACCCTACATCTTACTTCCCCACATCATTTATCTCTGGTAATTCGGTGCTTCCTTTGTGATCGAGACATCATGGGGATGGCTTTCTCGAAGAGAGGCAGCAGTGATGGTTGTAAAATGAGTTTTGCTTCTCATTTCCTCGATTGTTGCTGCTCCGCAGTAACCCATTCCGGCTTTTAGGCCTCCAAGTAATTGAAATATATAATCTGATAAAGGACCTTTATATTCTACTCTTCCTTCTATACCTTCAGCAACAAGTTTGATACTCTCTGTAGGTGTATCTGTCCTGATTTCTTCCTGAAAATATCTATCTTTACTTCCGGATTTCATTGCTCCTATGGAACCCATTCCGCGATAGGTTTTGTAACGTCTTCCCTCGTATATAACATCTTCACCTGGACTTTCGTCAGTACCAGCAAACAGAGATCCTATCATAACGGTGTGAGCTCCTGCTGCAATTGCTTTTGCAATATCTCCTGAATATTTGATCCCACCATCAGCAATTATAGGCACCTCATTCTGAGCTGCTTTTGAACACTCCATAATTGCAGTAAGTTGTGGTACACCTACTCCTGCTATTACCCGCGTTGTACATATAGAGCCTGGACCAATACCTACTTTTACTGCATCTATATCTGTTTTGATAATATCTCTCGTAGCTTCAGCAGTTGCGACATTGCCGGCAATGATTTCTTGTTCGGGAAATTTGTTTTTTAACTTTTTCATTGCATTTAACGCTTTAATACTGTGTCCATGTGCGGTATCAATGACCAATACATCAACTCCAGCGTTGATAAGTTCATCTGCTCGTTCTAAATAATCTCCTGTAACTCCCACTGCTGCTCCAGCGAGTAATCTACCATCTCTATCTTTTGCAGCATGAGGGAACTTAATACTCTTCATGATATCCTTCACCGTTATAAGACCTTTGAGGGTGAAATTATCATCCACGAGAAGTAATTTTTCAATTCTGTGTTTGTGAAGAAGTTTGGTGGCATCTTTCAAAGAAATACCTTCTTTAGCAGTTACAAGATTCTTCGAGGTCATGAGTTGGGAAACCTTTTTCATGAGATCTTCTTCAAACATCATATCTCTGCCAGTTATGATGCCGATAAGTTTGTTTCCTTTTGTGATTGGAATTCCAGAAATATTATGCTCCTGCATCACATCATAGGCATCCTGTAAACGGGCATTCGGAGGAAGAGTTATGGGATTATTGATGATCACACTTTCTGAGCGTTTTACTTTCTGTACATAGGCGGCTTGCTGCTCAATAGTGAGATTTTTATGGATGATACCGATACCACCCTGACGTGCGATAGCTATAGCCATTTTGGATTCTGTTACCGTATCCATCGCAGCACTCAGGATTGGTATATTTAATGAAAGATTGCGAGTTAATTTTGTCTGGATGTTAACATCCCTTGGAAGTACTTTTGACTTACCTGGAATGAGTAAAACATCATCAAAAGTAAGGCTTTTAAAGCTAATTTTTTCTTTCATTGTTCTAGTATTCAAAATCACTACCCTTAATGAACTCCCTGAGGATTGAATTACGCGGAATCGAGTTTTCGGGAATAGGTTCAAAAAAGGATAAAAGGGTTATCAGTCTCTGAGCTTCTGAATACTGATCGCTGGTAGATGGGATCTTTTTTAGTTCAGGAAGGGCAAGTCTACGCAGAACTCCCAGTTCATATACTAGAGCTGAGTTGAACATAGCATCTGCTTCTTCCTGAAAAGTAAATACAAATTTCCTCTCTCCAGCACGAATGGAATACCAGCGTTTTATTGTCTGTTCAGCATTATAGCCTCTGAAGAATGTATCACGAACAATTCTTCTGATTATTCTTGTATCCGAGGTTGAGATACGGTTATGATTATCAAGATTTATCTGTGTAAGCGCACTTACATATATTTTGTATTTATTTTGTTCTTGAATAGATTGAGTGAGTATGTTGTTAAGACCGTGTATACCTTCGATGAGTATAACCTGGTCTTCATGCAATCGGAATTTTGTGCCGTGATGTTCTCTTTTGCCAGCAATAAAGTTGTATTTTGGGATTTCGACTTCTTCACCTGCCATAAGTTTTTTGATATGATCATTGATTAGTTCCTTATCGAGGGCGTGGATTGATTCGAAATCGAATTCACCATAATCATCTAGCGGTGTTTTTTCCCGATCAAGAAAATAATTGTCGAGTGAGATGAAGAACGATCTGAGTCCATTTACTTTTAACTGAATTGCCAGACGTTTCATGAAGGTTGTTTTGCCAGAAGCTGAAGGACCTGCAATAAGCACGATAATGCCTGAATTCCTTTTCTGATAAATATCTTCAGCAATTTCCGCAATCTTTTTCTCATGAAGTGCTTCAGATACCTGAATAATTTCGTTGATCTCAAAATTCTCAATCTTTTTATTTAAAGAAGCTACGTTTGAAAGCCCAAGAATATTGCCCCAGCGTTCGTATTCAGTAAAGATATTCAAGAGGTTTGGTAGGGGATGAAATGTGCCAATTTTATGTGGATGATCAACTGAAGGAAACCGCAGGATCAACCCTGGGGGAAGATATTTTAGATCGAACAATTTAAGGTATCCAGAGGATGGAACCAAAGGACCATTATAAAAGTCATAAAGTTCCCCAAATTTATAAATAAGTATATTTTTATTGGGATAATATTTCAAAAGCTGTTGCTTGTCTATATTGCCCTCAAAATAACTTATTGCACGATGAGTTGAAATAAAATGTGGTTCAAAAGGTTCATCATTGGAGATGTGAAGATTCATTCTTTTTTTTATTTTTTCAACATCTCCCGCTGTAAGAAGAAATCTTGAATATGTTTCGATATAGCAACCATCACCAAGGGAGTGCTTCACTTCAATTTTGGGATTTTCAAACAGCTCATCGACAGTTCGAACGAAGACGAAGATCAGCGAGTTCTGATAGATGCGCATCCCCTCCCGTGTACCTACATGAAGAAATTCTATTTCACAATCTGTTTTGATAGTATAATCAAGGGGATAGAGTTTCTTGTTTATTTTTGCTGCAACTACACAACAATTGAACGTAAGCCCTTCACTTTTCATAAGCAAGAGAGGGGTTATCTCTTTATCGAAAGAGCATGTTTTCTGAACCGAACCATTTTTGATAATCTTTATTTCCATAGAGTAAAACCTTAATCACATTCCTCAGCATGGTCTGGCAATGTCAAATTTTATAGCTTATGATTTGATCCTTAGCGATGAGTAAAAACTCCTCGCTGAAAGATTAAAGTCTTTTAGACTATTCTGTTCGCCATGTCTGGGCATATCGAAGCCTGGAGGAATTTATATTTTTACCTCTTTACCAAGCCTTGTTTATTAAGACGAAATGTAATGGAGGCTTGTTTGGTAAAACCAGTTAGAAGTTGGGCTTCTTGAGTTATGGATTTACCAATTTAGGAATTGGTAAATTGGTGAAGTCATATTTAACAGCTTGTGGGGAATACAGTTCTGATATAATATTACTTTTGTCAAAGGAAAAGTTACGTCCACTTTTAGGTGAAACAGGCATACTACCAAAAAATTGTAGGTTGATTTCTGTGAATCACTTTGAATAAAGGGTTTGCTGGTTTTTTGTACTATATAATTACTTTTCGATTAGAGTGATAATTTTCATAATATGCATTTGCCACCCTGATCCGCAGGCTGGAGGAGAAGGATCTCCCATACTTCGTGAATCATTGTTATGTTAGTACTTTGCGACGATATGCACCATCCCTTATCTTTTGTTATTATTAGGTTATTGTGTAATAATGAAAAAGTGCCATGCTCCCTAAAAATTCTGGGGATATGCATGCTTTTAGGTGAAATTCTTGACACTACACATAGCTAAAAAAAAAGAGAGATACATCTTGAATAGTCAGGATGATTTTTTAGGAGGATACATGTCAATATCTGT
>Ga0136651_10000031_pt1 | contig 58954 bp, 68 predicted proteins | sample Mar14236cmmetaG_FD_94867 | JGI IMG/M metagenome (GOLD analysis project Ga0136651, IMG submission 94867) | Marine hydrothermal vent microbial communities from Guaymas Basin, Gulf of California to study Microbial Dark Matter (Phase II) - Marker... ... | reverse complement strand
TTTCGTTTCTGCTCTGGTCCCGCCGGAACCCTGATTGCATGATGACCATGTAAAGACAAACCCCGCCAGTATGGTCATGCCTGGCCTGATTGTTTTCATATTTCCGGTTTTTAGTCTATCCAACTCAATCAACAGGAAACAATCCGCCAATGGGAATGTTCAATGCATGAATCAATAATAAGGAAAAGGATGCTGGCAGTAACTAGTGGGGAAAGAAAAGGCTGATGATCACAATCGACCCTACCAGTACCAGAAAACCGCCTGAAATTCGGTTTACCCAGAGCAATCCGCGCAGACGCAGGCGCGTACGCAAACTGTATACCAGTGAACTGAGAAAAAACCACCAGAGGGAAGCCCCCACAAACACTCCCGTAAACAGAATAATATTCTGTAACAGGCTGGTCTGGTCAAGTACCACATTCAAGGCGGTAAAAATACCAAGAAACAACAGAATGGCCATGGGATTGGAAAGGGTGAACAGCAACACGGAAACGAAATCCTGTACCAGGTTGTTTCTTGACACTTTTTTGCTTCTGAATTTTTTCACAGGATTGGTGCTGAAAAGGCGCCAGCCGAAATACATGATAAATATTCCGCCCAGAGTCTGAAAGTAAAGTTCCTGCTGGTGAATGAAATTAATGATATACGTAATTCCGAATCCGGTGACCAGCGCAAAAATGGTATCGGCCGTAGCAGCCCCTAATCCGGAAAAAAATCCGCTGTATCTTCCGTTGTTCAGAGTGCGCGTTACACATACCATGCCCATGGGACCGAGAGGCACCGATACTGCCAACCCAATAAGCAAACCCTTCAATAACAATAATGCATTCATCCTTTACTCAATCCTCCGACATTTTCCCTCTTTCAGTCCCATTTGCCTGTACAGGGTAAATTTTAAGGGGGTGAAAATAAGAAAAATTAATGAACAATTTTCTCAGGGATAATAAAAATCCTATCACAGGCGTACAAATATTGCACCAAAGTCATCAATCCGGATAAAATGTATTCTAAATCAAACGGGAGCGCACCAGCAACCGGGGTTCCATCATTTCAGAAATGGCATATTTCACTCCTTCTCTTCCGAATCCCGAATCTTTTATTCCTCCGTAAGGCATATGATCGATACGAAATGTGGGCACATCATTCATAATCACTGCGCCGGTACGGGTATATTCAAAAGCATATTGTTCCTCGGCCAGATCGCGGGTAAAAACTCCCGCCTGTAACCCGTATCTCGAATCGTTGATCATACGGATGGCTTCGGAAAAATCATCAAAGGGTTCCACACTCACCACCGGCCCAAATACCTCCAGGGCCCATACTTTCATATCAGGAAGGGTTCCGGTAAGAATCGTCGGTTCCACAAAGCTGCCCCTTCTTTTTCCTCCGCAAAGGACTTTTGCACCCCCTTTCTCCGCTTCTCTGATCCATTCCTCCACCCTCAGGGCATTTTCTTCATCAATCATCACGGAAATATCGGTATCAGGATCCAGGGGGTTTCCATACTTCAGTTTTTCCGCACCGGCCACAAATTTCTCAATAAATGAATCGAACAGATTTGTATGTACAAAAATCCTCTGCACATGGATGCACACCTGACCGGAATAGGCAAAACCACCCGACAGGCATTTGCTCACAGCCGTACCAAGATCGGCAGAACGGGATACCACCACACCGGCATTCCCGCCCAGTTCCAGCAACACTTTCTTTTTCCCTGCCTGGCTTTTCATGGCCCATCCCACTTCGGGTGAACCTGTAAATGATAGCATATGAAACCGTTCATCGGTCGCCAGCTGGTTCCCGGCCTTCCGGTCCATGGGCAGGATGGAAACACCACCGGCAGGCCATCCGCTCCGGTTGATCAGCTTTGCAAGTTCAAGAACCGACAGCGGAGTTGACCGGGCGGGTTTCAGAATAATGGAATTCCCGGCAGCCATAGCGGGAGCAATTTTATGAACCGCAAGATTCAGAGGGAAATTAAACGGAGAAATACCGGCCACCAGTCCAAGCGGGAAATATTTTACCAGACCTTCCTTCCCACTGCCGGCAGGAGTCCAGTCCAGACCTATATATTCCCGTGGAAGGCGTCTTGATTCTTCTGCCGCAACATGAAAAACCTGGATGGCGCGATCAATTTCTCCCAGAGCATACTTCAGCGGTTTCCCCGATTCCATGGCCAGCACACTGGCAAGTCGTTCACGTTCGGCTGAGATCATGGAAGAAATGCTTTCCAGAATATTGTATCTGTAATAGCCGGGTAATGCCTGTAACTCTCCTGATACCTCCTCTGCTTTCCGGATAGCATCTTCCAGCTCAGATTTCCCGGCCAGGTATGTCCCGGCAACGATCTCCCCTGAATAAGGGTTCCTTACCGGAAGGTCGGTCCCGGTTTCCCGGAATGTACCTCCCACATATATCGGATACGTTTCCATGCTTTTTTGTTTTTAAAGATAAGCAATCGGAACTTTTTGTCTTAACGGTTACCTTCCTGATATTCTTTTCAAATTTCTATCTTTGCCCATATTTTGGATTATGCTCGAGAAGAAGAGATGGCAATGGACTGTCCTCCTGTTACTTTCCCTGATCTGGGGATCCTCCTTCATATTGATGAAACGCGGTCTGGAATCATTCAATCAGTACCAGGTAGCTGCTTTCCGCATCTTCCTTTCCTTTGTTTTCCTCCTGCCCATGATTTTACAGCGATTGAAACGATTGAACCGGAAAAATCTGAGATCCATTCTGATCGTTGGTTTTATCGGGAACTTTTTCCCCGCATTTCTTTTCACAACCGCCCAAACCCAGATCAACAGTTCCCTGGCCGGTATTCTCAATTCCTGTACACCGCTGTTTACCCTGCTCGTAGGGATCCTGATCTATAAAACCAGCTTCCTGCTGACCCATGTTATCGGATTATTCCTCGGGTTTATCGGGGCCATCGGTCTGATATACAACGGAGGACTCACATTGAACGGGGGGAATCCCTGGTTCGCCCTACTCATTATTCTGGCTACCCTGTTCTACGCCATCAGTGTAAATGAAATCAGGAATTATCTGCCTCAGATGGACGGAGCCACCATCTCATCACTGGCATTCCTGTTCATAGGTCCGGTTGCGGGCATCTACCTGATCTTTTCCGACTACAGTGCAGCCATGGCTACACCAGACCACTGGAAAAATTTCGGATACATTGCTCTCCTGGCTTTTTTCGGATCCTTTATCGCCACCATCCTGTTCAATGAACTGGTGAGAAGAACATCGGCCATCTTCGGAGCATCGGTCACCTATCTCATACCGGCTTTTGCCATCATGTGGGGGGTTTTCGACGGCGAATCGTTCGGATTCCAACAATTCCTGTGGGTTCTGGTTGTTCTGGCGGGAGTGTATCTGGTTAACAAGAAAAAAGCTGCCAGGCTCTGAGAAATATGCCTTGTCTGTTCCTCAACGGGACCTTCTTTCGAATTCAGCTACCCCACGATCCAGAAAATCCCGGAATGCTTCCGCATCCAGGTTGTATCCCATGGGGGCAGTGAGCAATTCCCCGTTGTGATCCACCGGAGCGTAAAATGGCTGGGTATTGGCCCCAAAACGGGTAATCTGCAGATCGGCATTTTTCTTTCCGATACGGTCTTTTACTTTACCGTCATATTCCGAAGTGATCCATTCGTCTTCAGGAAGTTTTGTCTTGTCATCGGTATACAGGGCAATGATTACATAATCATCCTTTAATCTTTGCAGTACTCCCGGATCCGACCATACCGTTGCTTCCATTTCCTTGCAATTACTGCAAGCATGGCCCTTAAAGTCAAGCAATACCGGCTTGTTCAAGTCCCTGGCACAGACCATACCCTGTTCGTAATCAAAATATCCCTGCAAACCGTGAGGCAAGGAAAACAGGTCGCTGTACCGGGGTTCATCACAGAGCGTGCCCGAACCGTCAACCTGTTTGCCAGGGTATCCGGCATATTCGGTGAGATCAAATTGCTGGGCTTTCTGAGGAGGAAGAATTCCCGATATTCCGATCAGAGGCGCACCGAACAATCCCGGCACCATATACAGGGCAAAGCTGAACGAAGCAACGGCCAGGATGAGACGCGGCACCCCTACGAACGGCAGGTCACTGTCGTGTACAAACCTGATCTTCCCCAGCAGATAAAAGCCCAGGATGGTAAAAAGCACAATCCATATGGCCAGATACAAATCGCGGCTCAGGATTCCCAGGTGATAAACCTGGTCGATATTGGAGAGGAATTTAAAACCGAAAGCCAGAATGATAAAACCCATTACCACTTTGACTGAATTGAGCCAGCCTCCTGATTTCGGCAAACTTTTCAGCAACGACGGAGAAAAGGCAAGCAGGGTAAAGGGCAGAGCAAATGCCACAGAGAAGCCAAACATCCCCACCAGGGGTTCAAGCACTTCGCCCGTAGCTGCCTGCACCAGCAAATATCCCACAATAGGGCCCGTACAGCTGAAAGACACCAGGGTCAGAGTAAGAGCCATGAAAAAGGCACCCAGAAAACCGCCGCGGTCGGCGTGGCGGTCCACCTTACTGGTCAAACTGCCCGGAATGACTATCTCGAACATTCCCAGGAAGGAAGCGGCAAATATCAGGAATAAAAGAAAGAAAATCAGGTTCGGGATCCAGTGCGTACTCAGCACGTTGGCAAAATTCGCACCGGCACTGGTAAGGGAAATGATCAGACCGATCAGGGTATAGATGGCTACAATGGAAAACCCGAATACAAGCGCCTGGAACAGAGCCCTGCGCCGGTTTTCACTTCCCCGCATGAAAAAAGTAACAGTCATGGGAATCATGGGGTAGACACACGGGGTAAGCACTCCGGCAAAACCAAGCAGGAAAGCCACAAAAAACAATCCCCACAATGATTTTCCCTGAAAGTCACCCTGACTTCCGGCATCCGTATCTCCGGTGCTCAGTTCAACAGTAGGAGTCATAATGCCAGGAGCATCCCCTGATGATGTAACTGTTTGTTCCCCGGTTGCCTCTTCTTCAGCAGATTCATCCCCCGGCGGGATCATAATGCTGAAATCCTCCTCCCTCGGGGGCAGGCAACGTTCATCGTCACAACTCATAAACTCCACTGTTCCGTTCACTTCAAATGATCCGGGAACAAGCGGACGGATTACCTGCCTGAACACTGCCTGAACGCTGAACATCTTCAGGTCCATCTTGAAGCTTTCGTCATATTTCACTTCCGGCTCAATGGTTTCCACCACCTCTCCCAGCCGCTCATAACTGTCGGAAGGATGAAATGTAAAAGTGGTGGGAATAGGACCTCCCGATGGTATGTCCTGGGAATAAAGATGCCACCCCTGGTCTATGCTGGCCGTAAACAGAAGGGCATATTCCGTTTCATTGATTTTTTCGGCACTGAATTTCCAGGTAACGGGATCTACTATCTGGGCCGTCCCTTGCGTGGCATTCAGCATAAGAGTAACAACCAGTACAAAGACAGTTCTTTTCATCTTTCTTGGTTTATGAAAAAGCACAAATTAAAAAATCTATTTTGAAAAAATCCGGAAGCATAAACAAGAAAACCCGCTTACAGTTCAATCTCCTCCCCGGAAGGAAGAAAAAAATGGTATTCCATGAACGAATAGGCATAGGAAGATTCAATGATAATACGGCATCCGAATTCCCGGTTCCATTTTTTCCTGATCGACCGGAAACCATGAGTCAGGTACGCCGCAATGTAAGGATGTAATCGGAGGATAAATTTTTTGATTTTTTTCTCTTCCACCAGGCTGCGGATATGTATTTTCAGCTCATCCTCAAGCAGGGCGCTGGATGATATTTTCCCGGTACCTTTGCAGGAAGGGCAGGTTTCTTCTGTTAGGATATGCATCTCAGGCCGCACCCTTTGCCGGGTGATCTGCATCAGACCGAATTTGCTGAGCGGTAAAATATTATGTTTGGTACGGTCCGATTCCATGATCTCGCGCATCCGGTCGTAGAGCTTCTGTTTGTGCTCGTTGGAATGCATATCGATGAAATCGACCACAATGATTCCGCCCATATCCCGCAACCTCAGCTGCCTGGCAATCTCTTCGGCGGCGGCCAGGTTGACTTCCAGAGCATTGGTTTCCTGATCCTTGAAACTCTTCGACCGGTTTCCGCTGTTCACATCAATTACATGCAGGGCCTCCGTATGCTCAATGATCAGGTAGGACCCGTCTTTCAATGAAACGGTCTTTCCAAACGACGACTTAATTTGTTTGTTCAGGTTCAGGTAATCGAAAATCGGCTGTCCCCCCTTGTACAGTTTGACAATTTTTTCCTGGTCGGGAGATATGGAGGCAATGTATTCGCGGGTTTCCTGATAAACCCTTTCATCATTCACCCAGATCCGGTTGAAACTGGTACTGAAAATATCGCGAAGCAAAGCAGAAGTCCGGTTCATTTCGCTGATAACCAGCTGGGGCAGATTTTCTTCCTTCACAGCCTGAAATCCGTATTCCCATTTCCTCACCAATCCACGTAACTCCTGATCCAGCTCGGCCACCTTTTTGTTTTCGGCCACCGTACGGACAATAACCCCGTAATTTTTAGGACGGATGCTCATCAACAGGTTTTTCAGTCTGACCCGTTCTACATTCGATTCAATTTTCTGTGAAACGGAAACCTTATCGGAAAACGGGATCAGTACCAGGTTCCTTCCGGCGATGGAGATTTCCGAGGTAAGGCGGGGACCTTTGGTGGATATGGGTTCCTTGGCAACCTGCACCATTACCGGCTGCCCGGGCTTCAGCACATCGATTATCTTGCCGTCCTTGTCGATATCCGGTTCGCGTTTAACCCTTCCGAAGGATATGGATTTGCTCTTCTTCTGGAGAAGCTGATGCAAAAATTTGCTCAGTGAGCTGAATTGCGGACCAAGATCAAGATAATGCAGGAAGGCATCCTTTTCGTAGCCTACATCAATGAATGCCGCATTCAAACCCGGCATAACCTTCTTCACCCTTCCCAGATAAATATCTCCTACTGCAAACTGAAGATTACTCTTTTCCTTTCTTAGTTCAACCAGCCTCTTATCTTCAAGAAGGGCAATCGTAATTTCTGAAGAAGATACATCAATTACCAGTTCTTTTTCCACATTCGCTTCATTTACTCATGGCTGAATGGATTCCCGCTATGGTATGTGTATGATAATGAACCTAAAGGCCCGGGCGGGCCTTTAGGTTCATTCTTTTACCACAAAGCTTTCAGGAATACTATTTCTTCTTCTTATGCCTGTTTTTGCGCAAACGCTTTTTGCGTTTGTGGGTAGCCATCTTATGTCTCTTTCTTTTCTTTCCGCTTGGCATGGTATAAATATTGAATCAAAAAATAAAGGAACCCTACCTCTTGACGTTAGCTTTTACCCGGTTAATAAATGATTTGGCAGGCTTGAAAGAAGGAATGAAATGTTCCGGAATAATGATGGTAGTGTTTTTTGAAATATTACGGGCAGTTTTTTTCGCGCGTTTTTTTACGATAAAACTGCCGAATCCCCTCAGGTATACGTTTTTATCCTTTACCAGGGATTCTTTTACCGTTTCCATGAAAGCTTCCACTGTTTTTTGAACAGTTACCTTTTCAATTCCCGTGTTTTTGGAAATTTCATTTACAATATCAGCCTTAGTCATTTTTAATATCTTTAATTATCAGTTAATTAGAATAAGTTTTCGCTTACGAATTGCAAATATAAAAGTTTTATGTTTATAAATGAAATCTGCATTAATTATTTTTGAATCGGTGATATTTTATTTTCAGGTCATTATAAGGGTATGAACGTTGGAAATGTGTTACAGACCTGGTACGGAAAAAACAGAAGAGACCTTCCCTGGAGGAATACAGGAAATGCATACCATATCTGGGTTTCGGAAATTATTCTTCAGCAAACCAGGGTCAGCCAGGGTATCTCCTATTACCATCGGTTCCTGAAAAAATTCCCCCGGCTGGAAGATCTGGCCCGAGCCCGGCCCGACGAGGTAATGCACGTATGGAAAGGCCTGGGATATTATAGCCGGGCCCGGAACATGCATGTCACAGCTATCCGCATCCTGAATGAATACGAGGGGAAATTCCCTTCAGGATATGAAAACATACTCCGCCTCAGGGGCATAGGTCCATATACAGCGGCCGCCATTGCCTCATTTGCGTTTAACGAACCGGTTCCTGTGGTCGATGGAAATGTGTACCGCTTCCTGGCCCGTTTATTCGGTATTGTGCATCCGGTGGGTACGGCTGCAGGGAAAAAGGCTGTGACCGAAAAGGCCGGAAAGGTTATGAACCGAAAAAATCCGGCCCTGCATAATCAGGCCATCATGGAATTCGGTGCCCTGCAATGCACTCCGTTCCGCCCTCCCTGCCATGCATGTCCTTTCAGAAAGGATTGCCTGGCATATATTACCGGACGGGTGAATGACCTGCCGGTAAAACAAAAAAAACCGGCATCCGAAGAGCGGTATTTCAATTACGTGTTGTTGACCGGCCAACTGGATATGCTACTGAAAAAGCGGGAAAAGCAGGATATCTGGAAGGGTCTGTATGAATTTCCCCTGTTTGAATCAACCTCTCAGATTGAACCAGGTCAGCTTACAGGGAACGAATGGTGGAAAAGACTGGAAAAACGGACCGGCCCCCTGCACCTGAAATATCATTCCGGTATCATAACACACATATTATCGCACAGGAAAATACGCGCCGTATTTTATCATGCGGAAACCCGGGATTCCCTGCCCGCTCTGCAGCCAGGAGAAACCACAGTTTCCGTAACAAACTGGGAATCCATTGCTTTTCCCGTGCTGATCGATAAATTCCTGTCGCAATACCTGCCGTTATTTTTGAACGGCAGCATTTGATACTGGCATGAAAATTTACTACTTTTACACGCTGATCTTAAACCAATCATTATATGACTGTAAACAAGGTAATCCTGGTAGGCAATGTGGGAAAAGATCCCGAGGTTAACTATATCCGGGAAGACGTGCCTGTTGCAAAATTCCCCCTGGCCACCAGTGAGACATACACCAAAGACGGAGAAAAAATAACCCAGACCGAGTGGCATAATATTGTGCTCTGGAGGAAACTGGCCAAGGTGGTGGAAAATTATGTCAGAAAAGGCTCATTACTATATATCGAAGGAAAGATCAATACCCGTTCCTATGAAAAAGACGGGGAAACAAAATATATCACCGAAATAGTGGCCGATAGCATGCGCATGCTCGGAAAAAGATCCGACGATTCCGGCCAGTCCTCTTCCCGGCCGGCCGAACAAAATGAACAGGCCCCTGAAAGCGACGCAACAGGGATTCCCCAGGAAAATAAACAGGCCCCTGAAAGCGACGCAACAGGGATTTCCCAGGAAAACGATGATCTTCCTTTCTGATGTTATACAGATTTTTTTAGTTCGCAGACTGTGGAAGCAGACGACCCTCTCCCGTATGTATCATTCCTTGCCGATTTGAACATCCGTTTTTATCAGGCCGGCCCCTCCCTGTTCCTGGGCCTGGGTGTTCTGATCCTTTTGCTGGCCTGCTCGGCTATGATCTCGGCATCGGAAACCGCCTATTTATCATTAACATCTCCCGATCTGCAAAAGATCAGGAACGGAAAAAGCCATTCGCATCAGATCCTGTTGAAATTGCATGAAATGCCGGAACGGTTGCTCACTACCATCCTAATTGTCAACAATCTGTTCAATGTGAGCATAGTGGTGCTTGCCGTTTTTCTGCTCCACAGCACCCTGCAACCAACCGGATACCCGGTAGCCACGCTGCTCATCGAAATGCTCGTGATTGCCTTCTTCCTGATTGTTTTTGCGGAGATCCTGCCAAAAATTTATGCCGGAAGCCACACGGTAAGGATCAGCCTGCTGATGGCCATTCCCCTGTTTTACATGGAAAGATTCTTCCGTCCCCTCAGCCGTTTACTGATTTTTTCCGGTCACTTTTTTACCCGACGAAACCTGCCCACCAATTCGAATATTTCAATGGATGACCTCTCGGAAGTCCTCAGCAAAACCTCACCCGATCTGAGGGAAGACGAAAAAATGCTGCAGGGTATTGTCAATTTCGGAAATATCAGTGTTAGCGAAATCATGACGGCCCGGGTGGATGTGGTGGCCGTGGATATATCCACCGGACTGAAAAAACTGTTTCAGATTATCGTCGAATCGGGGTATTCCCGGATCCCAGTATACAAAGAATCTTTCGATAATGTAAAAGGAATCCTCTATATCAAAGACCTGCTGCCTTACATCAATTATCCCGACGATTTCAAATGGCAGGATCTGATCAGGCTTCCCTATTTTGTCCCCGAAACGAAACGCATCAACGACCTGCTGGCAGAATTTCAGAGTAAAAAGATCCATATGGCCATTGTGATTGATGAATACGGAGGCACCCAGGGCATTGTCAGCCTTGAAGACATTCTGGAAGAAATTGTTGGCGAAATATCCGACGAATTTGATGAGGATGAATCCACCTATACCCGTATCGATGAAAACAATTATATTTTCGAAGGGAAAACACAACTGAACGATTTTTACAAAATCATGGGAGTTTCTCCCGATGTTTTCGACAAAGTAAAAGGAGATGCCGACACGCTGGCCGGACTGATCCTCGAGATCAGAGGGGAAATACCCGGCAAAGACGAAATCATCAAAATAGGTGAGTACATTTTCCGTATAGAATCGGTGGATAAGCGGAGAATCAGAAAAATCAAAGTGACAGTGAATGAATCGGAGTAACAACCCCCTTTTTACGAACCATATCCTGATAACAGCATGCCTGGTAATGGCGGTCATGGCCGCCGGCGCCTGCAGGCGTAATTATACGCCAAAGCCCCGGGGGTATTTCCGTATCGATCTTCCTGAACACACTTACCGGGAATACCGGTCCGACTGTCCGTTTTCCTTTGAGTTTCCGGTGTATACTACCTTGCAGCCCGACCAGAGCCGCATGGCCCGGCCCTGCTGGTTCAATATCGTTTACCCCGAATTCAACGGCAAGATCCATCTGAGCTACCAGACGGTAGAGAAAAACCTGGAAGAACTCACCGAAGATGCCCGAACGCTGGCCTACAAACATTCCATCAAGGCCGATGCCATCGGGGAACAATTGTTCACTCATCCTGATAAAAAGGTATACGGCATCCTTTATGATATCAAAGGAAACGCAGCCTCATCGGTCCAGTTTTTTCTGACCGACAGCTCCCGTCATTTTATCAGGGGAGCATTATATTTCAATACCAGTCCCAATGCCGATTCACTGGCTCCAGTCATCCGTTTCTGCAGGGAAGATATCATCCACCTGATCGAAACATTCTCCTGGCAGTAACCCCCCGGTTTACCCCGGCAGATTGAAAGCGTGTGGAAAAAAATATGTAAATTCGTGCCTCGTACGTGTAACCATCTGGTTTAAACCCCAAACCTGTTCATGGGTGTAATCTACAAGAACGAATACAGGAATGAATGCATCATGGGTATCTGGAAAATCACGGAAACCTATGATGAGCTGAGACAGTTGCTCACGCTCGACCGACGGCAACAGAAAATACTCAACGGGTTCGGCAGTCTCAACAGAAAAATTGAATGGCTCAGCGTACGTGCCCTCCTTTCGGAACTGATTAACTCTTCCACCCGCATAGTCTACAACGGGGAAAGGAAACCCCTGTTGGAAGACGGGTCATACAATATCAGCATCTCCCATTCCGACGAACTCACATCCATTCTTCTGAGCCAGAACCGGCGGGTGGGAATTGACCTGGAACACATGACTCACCGCATTGAATTACTGGCCAGCAAGTTTCTCAATGATTCGGAAAAAGTAACCAATGATCCCTTTCTGCAGCGATATCACCTGTATTTACACTGGTGTGCCAAAGAAGCCCTTTTTAAGATATGCGACAAGAAAAACATCAACTTCCGGGAGAATCTCATTATCCACCCGTTCGAACTGAAAGACGAAGGAAAGATCCTGGGAACCGTGTGGAATGAACATATCCATGAAACATTCAACCTTCAGTACTTCAAACTTGAAAACTACAGCATTGTCTGGTGCTGCAAGGAATAAACCATGAATATCTACCGGCAGATACAGGAAAGCATGGGCAAGCAAAAGCTCTTTGCTGTTTTGATCGATCCCGACAGATACCCGGAAAGGGATTTGCTGAAAATGATCGATCAGTCGGTTGAAACCGGGGTGGATTTCTTTCTGGTTGGAGGAAGCCTGATCTCACATCCCATCGAACCGGTCATCTCGCTGATCAAATCCCGCTGCGCTATTCCGGTTCTGCTTTTTCCGGGCAGTTTGTTACAGATCAGCCCCTCAGCCGATGCCATCCTGCTGCTCTCTCTGATTTCGGGACGCAACCCCGAATTTCTGATCGGCAATCACGTGGTGGCTGCTCCCATTCTGCACCGCAGCCGGATGGAAATCATCCCTGCCGGGTATATGCTGATCGGGAACCATGCATCCACGTCGGTGGAATACATCAGCAATACCCGCCCTATCCCATCAGAAAAAACAGATATTGCCGTTGCCACTGCCCTGGCCGGTGAGATGCTGGGACTGAAACTCATTTACCTGGAAGCCGGAAGCGGGGCTCCCGGTCCGGTACCCGGCGAAATGATCCGTCAGGTTAAAGATCAAATTTCTGTACCCCTGATAGCGGGAGGTGGGATCCGGAGTATCAAAACACTGGAATCGGTTTACCGGGCAGGGGCCGATATGGCGGTGGTGGGAAACGCCTTTGAAAACAAACCGGACTTACTGAAAGAAATGGCTGCCGTTAAACGCGATTTTCACTGATCGCCGGCAGCCACTGGTATTTTCTAAATACCGGTACGTCCCGCGTACCGGTTACTTTTTTATCCGTCACATTTCAGGACGTTCTCCACCTGGTATTTGGCATTCTCCAGATACGGGCCGTGCATGGCCTTACGGTATGCCTCACAGGCTTTGGTCTTATCTCCCTTGGCCTGGTATGCGTTTCCCATATGGTAATAAAATCCGGCTCTGGCAGCGGCATCATCGGCCGACAACCCGATGCCTCTCTCCAGATACTGAATGGCCTTGTCAGCATTCCCGAGTTCATTGTTGATTTCACCCAGTTTCAGGAAGATATCGGGATCGTTATTGCCGTATTCAATGCTTACATCAAAATAGGCCTCTGCCTCGCTGTAAGCTTCATTTTGAAGAGCGATCACACCGGCATTGTAGTAACTGTTCCTGACCGCCTCCTCGGCTTCCCTCATGGTTTCGGCATCCCTTCCGGCACTCACCGCCATGGCCTGATCCATGGATTCCTTCATTTTTTCCAGGTCATTCAGCCCTTTGTATGCCAGTCCCCTGGCCAGATATGCTTTACCGTAATTCGGATTCAATTCCAGGGCCTTGTCAAACAGGGGAATTGCCCCTTCAAAATCTTTTTTCTTATACAGCTCAATACCTTTGGCATAATATAATTGAGGAATAGCCGCCCTGGCTTTCCGTCCGGTTTCTTCTTCACCATATTTTGAGGCCGTTTCTTCAGCCTTTTCAAATGCCTGTATGGCACTGTCGAAATCCCTTTCCCTGTAATGGGCCATGGCCTGACTGAAGTATACTCCCGGAATCCGTGCCAGTGCTGCAACTGCCTTATCCCGCGTATCAGATCCTTCAGCACCCAGTTGATCGGCAATCTTAATACATTTTTCGAAATGCATCGCGGCCAGTTCAGGATCTGTTTTTAATGTCTGTGCTCCCTGATTATATTCATTAATGGCATCGCTGAGGGATTGTGCACTCAATACACCCGCCATGAACAACAATACGCTCAACGTGGTGATTCCTTTCAGCATGATCCTTGCTTTTTTCATCGTTTTTGTGTTTGTTAACAATAAATACATTTGTTTTTCATCTGTAAATGAACAGCCAGCAAATATAGAAAGATATTGTAAAAAATGAAATTATCACTGTTCTTCCTGCCGAAACAACCCGCGGGTTCATTCCATATCCAGAATAAACCGGTACTGTGTGGTTGATTCAGCCAGCCTTTCATATTCTCTGGCCAATGACCTTTCACCCTCCCGGTGGCTGATTCTTGCCAGCCCGGCATATGCCACCGCCAGATAGGTATTAACCCATACCCCAAACACCTTGCCACTTTCTATTCCGGTAAGATATTTCCCCCGTGACATGTCCGGGTCGTTGAATACTTTCTCGTAAATATACCCGTCGAAAATGTTCAGTACCATGGCTACAAACGGATGGCGTGGGTATTGTCGTCTCAATATATTCATTTCTTCAGCACACTCACGGGTTTGCCCGATTGCTATAAGATTCAGCAGGAGACGGCTGCGGTAAAAAAAATTGTCCGGATAATCGTCCACCAGTTTCCTGATATACTCCAGTGAACGAAACGGATCGTCTTCGTAGCTCAGATAGAGATGATTGAGAAACAGCAGGGCTTCGTTTTTCAGGTAAATACCCTGCCCGGCCACGGTTTCCAGCATCACAAGCCCCTGTTGCATATCTCCCCGGGGAAACAGCAGGGCCAGCGGCCGGTAACCCGGGTACATTCTGGGATAAGCTTCGATGTAATAATTATATAACCCGGTGGTGAACATGAACTCACCGAATTGCTCCTGCAGTTCAAATCCCTTTTTCAGCGACCGGTAGGAAGGGGAAAGATAAGGAATTACTTTCCCGGTTAGTCCGTTATCGGCATAATACATCATCAGCATACCCTGCCCCACCAGATCGAAGAACACTCCTTCCACCTCCATTGGATCGTCGGCCATTCTTTCCCTGGCCAGGTCTATAGCCTCTTCCAGTTTTACCTGGTAATTTTCCGATTCCGGATGATCCGGGGTCAGCGGCAAATTCTTCCAGTAAATGATCAGGGCTTCAAGAAAAGGTCCTGCAGGATGCTGGGGATGTTCCTTCCGGAATGAAACGGCATATTCAGCGGCTCGGTCAAAACGGAAACTGTAAATATCATCCAGGCATTGCTCCATAGCCACCATGGTGGCGGAATCGCTCAGAATACCATACCGGGCATGAACAGAACCTGTCAGCATAAACATACCGGCCAACCATACCCACACCCTGAACAGGCCCGTCAAGCCCTTTCTCCCTGTCTGTTTGGCTATTTTTCCCTCCGAAACCATGAAATATTGTTTTATTTTATTGATTTTTATTTGAATAATTAAAATTATTTTTTTTATTTTGTTTATATAAATGTAAATTATTTTTAATTACTTTTTTACTGCATGGATAAGAAATTACCGGTGTCCTGTCCTGCCTGTGGAAATGAGCTGGAGGTAAAAACTTTATTCTGCCCTGCCTGTGAAACCACGGTATCGGGATTGTATGAGCTCCCCCTGCTGTCCAGTTTGCGGGATGAAGATCAGCTCTTCATCATTGATTTTGTAAAAAACAGCGGCAATCTGAAAATAATGGCAAAGAACATGGGACTCAGCTATCCCACGGTCAGGCATTTGCTCGACGGAATTATCCACAGGATCAAGGAACAGGAAACACACCATAAAATCTGAGCGACACGTTTCAGCTTCCCCACGTAAAGAACGGAGCTCTGCATTCAATGAATCCCGACCTGCAATCCAAAAGTCCACCGAGGGAGATCAGGATATGCCGGATAATCTTCCCCGGTGAGCGGGGATAACCGATAATGAACCGTTAGCAGATACCTGTTCCATCCCACCCGTGCCTTTGCCCCGTAAAAAAATGAATTCAGGTATTTCAGTTTTTTATATACGGTTTTACTCCTCACTGCTTCGTAAGCCGGATCGATACCGGTATTATACACCACATGTTTCCCCTCAACCAGCCATACCGCATCGGTTCCCAGGTCGATAAATGTTCCCATATAATCCCCCCGTTCCCCGGAATTAATCCGGAAATACAAACCGGCCACCGCCTGATGGAGAATGAGTAATTCCTTTTCATGAAGCCGGTTATTGGGAAATATTTTTTCCGCGTTCTGAACCAGGTCAAAACTGGTTTTACGGTATTCCAGATCAAATCCGCCGGCAAGGATTTCGGTGAATTTATATTTAAATCTTCTTCCCGCTACAGCCTCCTTCGATCGTATATGCCGGATGCCGGCCCCTTCAAACTCAGAGGGTCCGGCCGGAAACCCGAACCCCAGATAAAAATGGCTGAAGCGCCGGCTGTTGGGCCCGAAATCCGTGCGCCGGGGTAGTTCCACTTCTTTTTCCAGCAACACTTCCTGGGGAAAAGCCTCCGGAACCGGAAAAAGAAAAATGATGAGAATGGCATAAATCAGAGGTTTCATAGATCGGTAATTTTTGCAGGCAGGCTTCTGGTTTGCCCTCTGTAATAAACACGCAAAATATCATCCGGGTTCAGTCTCTGTGCAGAAATGACCAGGGGAATGCTGTCGGATACCTCAATTACGGCATATTTTTTCAGCAAACCGCCGGGACGTGCTATGTGATAATACAGATAAGCGGGGATTTTTTCGGCTGAATCCGGCGGCATTCCCCTGATCTTCACAACCAGGTTTTCTCCGTCTGCCGATATTGTGAACAACTCTCCTTCTACCTCTTTTTTTTTCGTAAAATACGAGGCCTGAGGAATACCATACCCGTGGGCATAATCATAATAAGGATATAAATGACCCGATCGTTCCATGGCATGCAACAGCTCCATGTTGTTCCATTCGGGATGCATTTGCATGACACAGGCGGCAAACCCCGTAACCAGCGGAGTAGAAAAACTGGTTCCGTAAGCCGTTTTCACTTTCCTTCTCCCCGCTACGGCTGCCCGTGCAGGAGCACATACATTGGGCTTGAGCCGACCGTCGGCAGATGGTCCGAAAGAACTGAATGCAATGTGGCGGCCGGTAAAAGGATCAACACCTCCCACCGACAGGATACTGTCGGCATCGGCGGGTGCTCCGAGGATTTCCCACCGGGATGCCCCGGCATTGCCCATGGCATTCACCACCAGAATACCTTTCCTGGCCGCCAGGCTGGCCGCCCGGGATACCATGGCCACACGCCCGTTCATCTGATCCGTAAAATACCGGTGAAAAGTGTAACCCAGCGAACTGCTGATAATATCCGCCCCGTAACGATCAGCCCATTCCATGGCACACACCCAGTTTTCTTCCTCCGAAAAGGGTTCACCCCACTGTTCGGTCCGTGCCAGGATAAATTCAGCGCCGGTTGCCAGCCCCAGGGTCATTTCTTCGTTTTTGCCCGCAATACATGAAAGAACCATGGTCCCATGAAAATTCCCCGAAAAAACATAATCCGTGCCTTTCACAAAATCATGGGTAGCTACGATCCGTCCCTCTTCTCTGATATGGGCAAACAGGGAGTGTTTATCCACTTCCGGGAATCCTGCATCAAATACCGCAATTCGCACACCCCTTCCGTCCATTCCCAGGCTGTCGAAAACATCACCGTCCAGCAGGGCAAGCTGCAGTTCCGCCATTACTTCCTCATCACCTGACCACGGAACCTCCTGCCGGTAAGCTTTCAGAGAAAAAGCCGGGACACGGAGCACAGGTTCAATGGAGGCTACAAAGGGCAATCTGTGCAGGGCCTGTTGTTCCTTTCTGCCGGCATACACGGTGACGGCATTCAGCCAACGACTCACCTTTTCCACCCGGCCGGCGATCTCCTCCACCCGGCGAATGTAATCGACCGAAACCGGCAGATCGGCTTCGTCAAACACAGGCAAACCCTGCCTGACCCGCCTCTGCAGGGAATGCGGGTCAAAATATTCCGCAGGGTCAAAATATCCGGAGGGCTTGTCGGTAAATACCACCCATACCTTTTCTTTTCCCCGGGCATGCATTGATACGGATAACAACAGAAAAAGTAAGGAAAACAGTATATAAGCCGGTTGTCTCATTGGTATATCTCAACGGGAAATCAGGCCGGGCAAGGGTTCTTCCATATTTCCGTTCGGATAGGATATGTTCATCAGAAAAGCCACGGTAGAAGCCAGTCCTGTCATATCCACCGGATCGGAGATCACCATGCGCGGGATCTTCCACCCGTACCAGATGAGGGGCACATGGGAATCATACCGGTAGGCCGTACTGTGTCCCGCCACATCCCCGTTCCGGGAAATCCAGCCCGGTTCCAGACTCAGGATTACATCCCCCGAACGTTTCTGGTTGTACCCGTTCTGGATCCGTTGCATCATCCCGCTGCCGAAATAATTGCTTTCGAGTGAGGTGGAGGTAACAGCCCGTGCCACACCCGAAATCTGGATCATAAACCTGGCTACGCGGTTCTGCATTTCTTCGAGCGATAATTTTGAATCCTCTATCAGCTGCCGGTTGAGGAATATCTGCTGGCCGATCACCGTATCCACCCAGTTGCCGTTTCCGTATATGACATTCAGGTAAGCTCTGAGCAGGGTAACCGCCCCGTTCAGATTAAAAAAATCACCGGGTATTCTGAGAGTTTTCAGGTAGGCCGGGCTAGCTGACACCCCGTGATTGGAAGTAAGGTAAACCAGCACGTTCTTTTTCCCGACCTGCTGGTCGAGAAACTCCAGAAAATGCTCCAAGTCGCGGTCAAGCCTCAGGTATACATCCTGCATTTCCATTGAATTGGGGCCGAAAAGTCTTCCTACTTCTCCCGGGGGATTAAATGCCACTGTCAGCAGATCGGGAAATTTATCCTTCCCGAGCTGTTCGGAAACGATCAGGGAAACAGCAAAATCTTTTGTATAGGTGTTTCCAAACGGCACGCAGCCAAGCAATCCGTAATCCCTTTCCCTTCGTCTGACCCGGCTGATACGGTCCAGATCATAGGGAAAAACATTCCGGCCGCCCAGACCCGTTTCATAATCACATGAATCGGGAAGGCTTTCCACATAGCTTACCTCGGGATACAGGGGTTCCCATTCCCTTTCGAGGTAAAGGTCGGGAAATTCCTTTTCATTGAATTCGCGCACCCATTGCGGCAGGGAATCAAGATACCAGGTACTGCTCATCCAGGTCCCGGTAGACGCATCGAACCAGTATGCCGCATTAGCCGTATGACCTGCCGATAAGATGGCAGCATGCTCTTTCATACCCACCCCAAATACCTTCGACCGCATATTAAAGTACATCCTCAGCTCATCACCCAGTGTGGTGGCCACCAGATGCACGGGTGAATGCATTCCGTTCTCATAGCTACCCCCTACGGCTTTCACCCCCTCATCCTGCGTACAGTATATTTTTTCCTTCTGCAGACGTTTGTACCATTCGTCAGCGATTATCCCGTGAGAGGCCGGCATGGAACCGGTGGATATGGTGGCATAGCCGGTAGCCGAATAGGTATTCAGGTAACTGAACCGGGCATTTTTGCAGAATGTTCCCTCGTCGATCAACCGGCGAAATCCTCCTTCGCCGAATTTATCCCAGTAACGGTAAATATAATCATACCGCATCTGGTCCACCACAATGCCTACGATCAGCTTCGGCCGGTCAGGAGGTACTGTGAGAGTGGACTGTGAAAAAAGCGGGATGAACGGAGGCAAACAAAACACCAACACGGAAATAATCATTCTGAGCATGCTTTCGTATTTACTGGTTTGCAAATCAGGAAGGGAGGCAAAAATCCCCGGAACCTTCTCCTGCAAATATAATCATTGCATGTATTCTAATTTTCAAAAGCGGATATTCTCCGGTTTATTTCAGGAATATTTTCATGGAAAAATTCCCTTCCGGCCCGCTAACCACCATAACATACATTCCTGTCATATCCGGAGGCAAGGGAAATTCCAGCTCTCCTTCCCCGGGTTCCAGATATACCTCTCCCACCAGTTGTACCGGCCGGCCTGTCAGAGTATACAGGATAAACCGATAACTGCCCCGCTTCCCTATATGATACTCAAACCGAAATGCCCCGCCGGGCGGATTTTCCACCAGCCTGAAACAGAATGTGGAATCAAGAGGTGGAGATGGTTGAACCGGAACCATACGGACATCCAGTCTGGTCTGCTGCCGGTTCCACACCTGCACGGGAATTTCAACCGGTTCATATCCCCCGGCAGTAAACATCATATTCCAGTTCCCCTCATGCAGCAACCTTACAAAGAATCCGTTGACTGAATCGCTGACCACACCGGAACCCAGGCTGTCATGTCCGGGGAGGGTGATATGGGCAGGCACCGGATCACCCGTATATGCATCGGTCACAAAACCATGTACACCGAAAAATGCCTGTTCCAGGTAATGTAAGAGGGAACGTCGGTTATATTCCCAGTACAGCGGGAGAGTGGCCGGATCAGGAAATTTTGTGTTCGAAAGTTCAATGGTCACCTCCCGTCCATGCAGGAAGTAAGTCACGTAATCCTGTCTGCTTCCGGTAATGGAGTACCATTCGGCCCCGTTGGTGATTCCGTTATCCGACCAGGAAGGGTTCATGTATCCTTCCGGACCGTACAGATGAACGGTATCGGCATATTCATGGCCGATGTATTGAAACCACAACTGGTCGGGATGGACCTTCACAGACGGATACCATGTATCCCACGGATAATTCACCACTTCGGCCCCCCCGTGAAAATTGGCTGACAAACAGGCTTTCAGGGTATCCATAAACGCCATCATCGCCAGGGTCTCCTCCTGATAGGGACCTCCGGGATTTTCCCCTACCCGTGGATCGGGAAAATTCCGGTTCAGATCGTAGCCGTTGTCGTTGTACCTGCGGGGATTTGTGATCTCGCCCGAGGGAGAATTGTAATAGGTGCCGTCGGGGTTGGCCAGGGGATTGATCCATATTTCCAGGCTGTCAACCAAGGCAGTGATCTGCGGATCATGACCGTAACCGGTGAGCAGTGTGTCGATCAGGAGCAGCATCAGCACATATCCCACGGTTTCATCCCCGTGCATGGTGGAAGAAAATAAAACCACAGGCTCAGGTTCTTTTTCTTCCACATGATCGGAAATTTTCACGAACAGGATATCCCGGTTGCCAACCGATTTCCCGGCATTTACCAGGCGGCACAGGGAGGGATGGCCGGTTTCGAATGCCTGCATCATATCCAGGTATTCCGAATAGGATGGATATGACTCCCAGGCAGCAAGGGATTTGGTTTCCGGAACCGGACGTATGACAGGGGGAATAACCCGGAAAGGCAAATCCCAGGTCAGGAATTCACGGAATTGCTGAGGATTGGCATAAGCCCTCACTGTCTTTCCTGTCACAGCATCAATGGAAAGGATACCTGACAGGTGTTCCGGTAATCCGGGCCCGGGCACCTCAAATTCGATGCATACCTCATTTCTGGTTTCAAGCAGGCGGAAGGCCTGTCTCAGCGATGCATCCCTGTCCTGTGCACTCAGCCGGGTGTTCAGGACAAGCAACACACAGAGGCAGAAAGCAAATGAGAATCGAAACTTCAAAAGTTATACATTAAATCGTATATGCAGGATATCCCCGTCTTCCACCACGTAATTTTTCCCTTCAACAAAAAATTTCCCTTTTTCCTTACAGGCCTGCTCCGATCCCAGTTTAACAAAATCGGCATATTTCATCACCTCGGCCCTGATAAAACCTCTTTCCATGTCGGAATGGATCACACCGGCAGCCTGGGGAGCGGTCATTCCCTCGCGGATGGTCCAGGCTCTGATCTCCCTGGGGCCGACCGTAAAAAAAGTTCTCAATTTCAACAAACTGTATGCACTTCTGATGAGTTTGTTCACCCCGGGTTCAGAAAGCCCCGCGTCTTCGAGAAAAGCCCGCCGGTCGTTTTCATCCTCCAGTTCGGCAATCTCGGCTTCCATGGCGGCAGCGATCACCAGCACTTCCGTGTCTTCATTTTTTACCACTTCCTTTACCTGCTCCACATACCGGTTCCCGTCAACCGCCGAGGCAGCATCCACGTTGCACACATACAATACGGGCTTATCGGTCAGCAGAAAAAGATCTGACATCCATTTTCTGTCGTCAGGAGAAGCCTGAAAAGTACGGGCTGGCTGAAATTCTTCGATATGTGCCCGCAGCGCCTGCAACACCTCCATTCCCTGCTTTGCCTGCCTGTCACCCGAACGGGCCATTTTTTCAAGACGCTGGATTTTTTTGACCACTGATTCCTGGTCTTTCACCTGCAACTCCAGATCAACCGTTTCCTTATCCCTTACCGGATCAACCGAACCATCCACATGGGGCAGGTTCTCGTCGTCGAAACAGCGCAACACATGGATCAGGGCATCCGTATTCCGTATATCTGCCAGGAACTGGTTCCCCATCCCTTCTCCCTGGCTGGCGCCGCGTGTCAGGCCGGGGATATCAACAAATTCCACCGTGGTGGGAATCACTTTTTCGGTAGGTTGATACTTTTCCAGCTGTTTCAGACGCGGATCAGGAACATTCACCATTCCGATATTCGACCTGTTGCTGCTGAAGGCAAAAGAAGTCACTTCGGCCCTGGTATTTGAAATGCAGTTAAAAAGGGTGGTTTTGCCCGTATTGGTAATTCCGATGATCCCGCATTGTAATGGCATAATAATCGTTTTTTCCGGCATAAAATTACACTTTTGCCGTGTAAAACGAATGGAAAACGTGAAATTCGGCGGTCCCCCTGAACGCAACTGACATCACTTCCCATAATTTTCTTATTTTAGCATGCAATTGCGTTAAGGTATGAACCTAACCCTACGTATTCTTTCCGTCACTTTGTTTCTGATGTATACCGGCACATATGCTCCGGCGCAGATTCCCCGGGAACAGGAAACCCATCTGACACGTATCCTTTTTATCCTCGATGCATCGCAAAGCATGGCAGGCGAATGGCAGGGCGACAGAAAGATCAACATTGCCAGGAATTTCCTGATCAATACCATTGACAGCCTGAAACTGCTGCCCCACGTGGAGATGGCTCTCAGGGTTTACGGACACCAGAGTCCGGTACCCCCGCAGGACTGCAACGACACCCGCCTGGAAGTTCCTTTCAGAAAAGGCAATGCAGGAGAAATCAGGCAAAAGCTCCGTTTCCTGAATCCCAAGGGAACCACACCACTGGCCAGATCTTTGCAGCTCAGCGCCTCTGATTTCCCTGCCTGTGAAACCTGCAGGAACATTGTTATCCTGATCACCGACGGGATCGAAGCCTGCGACGGCGATCCCTGTGAAGTTTCCCGGGAACTCCAACGAAAAGGGATCATTCTCAGGCCATTCATAATCGGCATCGGACTGACCGATGATCTGAAGGAAAGCTTCAACTGTGTGGGAGAATACTTCAATGCCGACAATTCACAGCAGTTCCAGGAAGTGCTGGGTGTAGTGATCTCGCATGTGCTTGACCAGACATCAGCCCAGGTCAATCTTCTGGATAACAAAGGCATTCCATCAGAAACAGATGTTGGAATGACCTTTTACGACCAGCTTTCGGGCAAGGTGATGTATAATTTCATTCATACCATCAATCACAGGGGTAACCCTGACACCCTGTATCTGGATCCTCTGCTCACCTACAGGCTGGTTATTCATACCCTGCCCAACGTAACGGTAGAAAACATTGTCCTGAACCGCGGAAAACATAACCTGATTACGGCCGACGTACCCCAGGGAAAACTGAAGGTTATCAGTGAAAGTCCCGGCCAATACCGTGACCTGCAATTTCTTATCAGGCAGGCCGGTAAAACCGGTTCCCTGAACTGGCAAAAGATCAACCGGGAAGAAAAATACCTGGTGGGAAAATACGACCTGGAAATACCCGTGCTGCCAAAAATTGAGCTGAAGAACATAGAAATCAGGCCGCAGGAAACCACCACCATCACCATTCCCAAACCCGGCCTTGCCACCCTGATCATTAACGGAACAGGCATCGGAAGCCTGTTTGTCATGCGCAATCAGGAAATGGAATGGATTTACAACACCGAACTGACCACCAGGACCGAATCACTGGTACTGCAACCCGGGACTTACCGGTTCCTCTACCGCCCGATCAATGCCCGGAAAAGTGTGTATACCTTCGACAAGGTTTTTACCATCAAACCGGGAGGTTCGGAAACTATCAGACTTTATTGAACATGTCTGGATTAAACCTTTTCGGCCGGAGGTTATCCAATAATCGTATTATCAAAATCCTCAGGACCGGAAAATAATGGAAACCAGTGACAGCGAGCTGCTGGCCCTTCTGAGGGAAAGCCGGGACAATCACCATCGTGTTTTCCAGCTTCTGGTAAAGAAATATCATCAGAAAATCTACTGGCATATCAGGCAGATCGTGATTGACCACGAGGATGCCAACGATGTGACACAAAACGCGTTTATAAAAGCATGGGAAAATCTGTCCGGATTCCGGGGCGAGTCCAGCTTATACACCTGGTTGTACCGGATTGCAACTAACGAAGCCCTGGGATTTCTGAAAAGAAAAAACAAAAGACACCTGTTTTCCATCGATCACCATGAGCAGCTGCTGGCCGGACAGATTGAACACGATCCCCTTTTTGACGGAGACGAAATACAAAGGCGGCTGCAACAGGCCATGCTGTCGCTTCCCACAAAGCAACGCCTGGTGTTTCAAATGAAATACATGCAGGAAATGAAATACGAAGATATATCACACATTCTGAATACCTCGGTGGGAGCGTTAAAGGCATCTTACTATCATGCAGTGAAAAAAATCGAACAATTCCTGGAAAAATATTAAACCTTTTCCAAGCAAATCAGTCAAAATAACAAATGAACAACAAAAATAACACCCGGAGAAAACTCACAGATATTCCGAAGGAAAATCCCTTTCGGGTACCGGAGGGATATTTTGACAAGCTTCAGGACAAGATTGACAAAGCTGTGGCCATCCGGCAGGTAACTCCTGACGAGAAGCGCGGTTTTTTCAGTCTTCTTCGCCCGCAGCTCGCCCTGGCTGCCGGTTTTGCCGGTCTGGTGCTGCTGGGATATTTTGCCGTCAAACTCATTCTGAAGCCGGAACCCGAAACCTCACAGAACGATCTGGCCGAATACATCGAATTCCATATGGACGATTTCGATGAATCACAAATTATCGATGCCCTGGGAGAACAGGATCCTGGAATACCCGAACTGGATTACACGGATGATGAAATCATTTATTACCTGGTCACAGAAGACATTGATGAAATAACCATTATGGAAGAACTCCAATAAATTATCTGCCGCCATGAAAACACATCATATTGTAACACTGATGCTGCTGACACTCACAGGAATCCTGCGGGCCGGAGCTCAGCAGCCGGATGAATTTCCGGGAATGGACCATATGGACCGGTTGAATGCCCAGAAAATTGCATTTTTTACCAACCGGATGCAGCTGACTACCGAAGAATCGGAGAAATTCTGGCCGGTATACAACGAATACCAGAAAAAGCGTATGGATATTCAGGAACAGCGTCGTCAATTGCAGGTGAAGTATACCCGCGAACAATCGGTGCTGAACGATGCGGAAATTCTTCAAATGGCCGATCAACTCATCGAACTGCAGGTTGAAGAAACCGAACTGGCCCGTGAATACCACGAACAATTCAAGCAGGTGCTTCCCATTCGCAAGGTGTTGCGCCTGTATCATACTGAAAACCTGTACAAGACATTCCTGTTACGGCAATTACGTGAAAGGGCGGCCAATATCAGGCAAGGTCGGAGAAGATAAAGAAAAATTTCTTCGGTCTATTCATCGGGAAGGGACATCTTCACGTTACGCAGAAACTCCACCGACCGGAAGATATCCTGATACATGGTTTTGTCATTCTCCACGAAGTGCACCTGCCTGCGGTATTCGGACACGAAATTCTCGAGCCAGGGAGATGTTTTCAAGGGCCTTCTGAAATCAAGCGCCTGGGCCGCATTGTACAATTCAATGGCAAGGATTCTTTCCAGATTTTCCATGATCTGATAGGCTTTCAGGGCAGCGGTGGCTCCCATACTCACATGATCTTCCTGTCCCTGGGAAGTTTCAATGGAATCGACCGAGGCAGGAGTTGACAGCTGTTTGTTGTAGCTTACCATGGCGGCCGCTGTATATTGAGGGATCATGAACCCGGAATTCAACCCCGGATTGGCAACCAGAAAAGGAGGCAACCCCCTTTTCCCCGAGAGCAGTTGATAGGTTCTCCTTTCAGAGATATTTCCCAGCTCGGCCATGGCGATACACAGGTTATCCAGGGCCAATGCCAGTGGCTGCCCGTGAAAGTTGCCCGCCGAAATGATCAAATCTTCGTCGGGGAAAATGGTGGGATTATCGGTCACTGAATTGATCTCATTCCTGAATACGCTGGCCACGTAGAGTATGGAATCTTTCGAAGCTCCGTGCACCTGGGGGATGCAACGAAAGGAATAAGGATCCTGCACCGCTTTCCCTTCACGGGCTATCAGCTCACTTCCCTCAAGCAGCCAACTGATCCGGCGGGCGGTCTCGATCTGTCCCCCGTGAGGCCTAATTTTCTGCACCAGGGGATGGAAAGGTTCGATGCGCCCGTCGTACACATCGAGGGACAGCCCCCCGATCACATCGGCCAGCAAACTCAACCTCGACACGTGCAAGGTAAGATATACCCCGTAAGCACTCATAAACTGGGTTCCGTTCAGCAGGGCAAGCCCTTCCTTAGACTGAAGTTCCACAGGCTGCCATCCCATTTTGTTCAATACTTCCCGGCTGCTCACCTTCCGGCCCTCCGCATATACCTCTCCCAGTCCGATCAGCGGAAGGCTCAAATGAGCCAGAGGCGCCAGATCGCCGGATGCCCCCAGTGATCCGTACTGGTAGACCACGGGAATGATATCATGGTTAAAAAAATCGATCAGACGCTGAACAGTGGCTACCTGCACTCCTGAATTTCCATAGGCCAGCGACTGGATTTTCAGGAAAAGCATAAGGCGCACGAGTTCGGAAGGCACTTCCGGTCCGGTGCCACAGGCATGAGATTTCACCAGGTTTTCCTGCAGGATTCCCAGTTCCGGCCTGGAAATACTCCGGTCACACAAAGAACCAAAACCGGTGGTAATCCCATAAAGAGGTTCCGATGAGCGTTCAATCCGTTCATCCAGGTAGTTTCTGCACCGGCTGATCTTTTCCCGGCATGCATCGGAAAGTTCCAGTTTTGTGGCAGGATCCAGAATGGTCTGTATGGTATCGAACCCGATTTCGCCGGGGGCAATGACATGTACTGAAGATTTTTTCATAATACGAGGCGGATTAGGCAAACAAAAAACAAAGCTAACAGGTTTGCCCGGATAACCATATGTCGTATATCATCTTCTGAGTTCGGAAATCAATGCAGTAAGCGATAGTTTGCTCTGATCCCCTGTGGCCATATTTTTCAGAGCCACCGCCCCCTCTTTCATCTCTTCCTCCCCCACCAGGGCAACAAACGGGATCCCCCGGTTATGGGCATACGTCATCTGTTTTTTAATCTTAACGGCATCGGGATACAATTCTGCCTGAATACCTGCCCGGCGTATCTTTTTCAGAAGATCCAGACAGTAGGCAGCTTCCCTCGCACCGAAATTGATGAACAACAAACGGGTAGAATGAACCGCCTCATCGGGAAACAGGCTGAAATGTTCCATCACATCGTAAATGCGGTCGGCACCAAATGAAATACCCACACCCGACATGCCTTCCATTCCGAATACTCCCGTGAGGTTGTCGTAGCGGCCACCCCCGCACAAACTGCCCATTTCCATATCGTCGGCCACCACCTCGATAATGGCTCCGGTATAATAATCCAGGCCGCGTGCCAGGGTCATATCCACTTCCAAACGGGAAACCATTTCCAGAGGCTTCAGAAAATCCAACACTTCCTCTGTTTCCTTTATCCCCTGCATACCCGTTTCCGATCCGGCAAGAAATTCCTTCATCGTTTTCAGCTTCATGTCAATGGAGCCTCTCAAATCCCACACCGGATTCAGTTTTTCCACTGAAGCAGCCGGAATTCCCTTTGACAGCAATTCCTTCTTCACGTTTTCCACACCTATTTTCTGCACCTTGTCCAGACCCACCGTAATATCGGTCAGTCTTTCCGATTGTTCTATCACTTCGGCCATTCCGGCCAGGATCTTTCGGTTGTTCAGTTTCACGGTAACGGAAATTCCCAGACCGGTAAAAACCTCATCAATGATCTGGATCATTTCCACCTCATTCAGCAGGGAATCGCTTCCCACCACATCCACATCACACTGGTAGAATTCGCGGTAACGGCCACGCTGGGGTTTGTCGGCCCTCCATACGGGCTGTATCTGATACCTCCTGAACGGGAAAGGGATCTCACTCCTGTGCTGCACCACGAAGCGGGCAAAGGGCACGGTCAGGTCATATCTTAATCCCCGGTCGCATATTTTCATAGAAATGGAAGCCGGGTCCGGATCTTTCCAGTCGGCCTTATCCAGCGCCTTCAGAAAATCGCCCGAATTCAGTATTTTGTAAAGCAACCTGTCGCCTTCCTCTCCGTATTTACCCAGCAGGGTAGACAGGTTTTCCATGGCAGGGGTTTCAATGGGAAGGAAACCGTACCGCTGAAAAATTTCGGTAATGGTATGAAAAATATAATTTCTCCTGATCATCTGATCAGGGGTAAAATCACGTGTTCCTTTCGGAAGAGATGCCTTTTCCTTGCTCATGCCATCTGATTTGGGCACAAAGATAAGAGAAATTCCGCCAGGCTGAAACCCTACTGTATAAACCGAATACTGAGGGGATATTCAAAATACTCGCCGCTATTTGCCCTGACCGAGGCAATGATCACCAGGATCAGATTCAATATTCCAAGGGCAATCAGCATGAATATGCCGATCAACAGGATAATCAACATAGCCGCAAGAATAAGATACAGGGTCATGGATATCTGAAAATTTACAGCGGCTTTCCCGTGGAAATCAACAAACGGGGATTCTTCCCTTTTCAACACCCATACGATCAGAGGACCAATAACATTCCCAAAAGGAATAATATAACCCGCCAGTGCCGCAAGATGGCAGAACATGGCCCAGTTCCTTTCCTCGGTAGTTCGGGGATCAATAACTTCCATAGCAACTGGTATTAATGCATTTTACATCAGTATCTGCCGATCCGCCGGAAGTCGCTCTTCAGAAATCCGTCGGGATTTCTCCTGTTGATGGTGTGGTAATTGAAATAGTACACCCTGGCATCGTCGCAACCGATCAGCACTTTATATGTACGTCCCGTATTGCTTTTGTTTTCAGGCCCCACTTTGTGAAGGATCACAGTGTTAGGTCTTTTTTCCGTAATGGCCGCTTCGATTTCCTCCCTGCTGACTATCCGGAAAGTGTGGTCAATCAGTTCCTGAATCTCCTCCCCGGTGTCTACATCTTCAGCCAGATTATCCTCTTCCAGAAGAAGGGTTTTGTTCACCAGTTCGGGCGTATTTCGGTTGTAATAGGTAAGATACTGCAACGCCGTAACGGAAGGATCTTTCATGATCATTTCCGCATGTTGTTGCATAAACCGGATGACCAGGTCCAGCTTGTACACATACTCGTCCTCATCGGCCTCAGAATATGAAAGCGGGAATGAACAGAGCTCGGGCATTTCTTCTATCTTTCTTACATCCTTTCCAAGAAGGAAATTCAGGAAGTTATAATACACATGCCCTTTATCCCGTTCAAAACTGGTTCCGGTAAGGACCAGAAATCCGTAATCGGGATCTTTCCGGAGATTTTCGAATTCCGCGGTGGAAATAAATTCAAAGGGAGTAAGTGTCCAGTTCCGCTCCATGGCGTCCTTCACGTAAATATTGTATGATGAAAACATATTGTTTTCCAGCACCACCATGGTTGTAATTTGAGGAATCCGGCCGGCTTCTTCGGACGTGGGAAAGGGAGCCTGTGAAAAAGATGTGCCCGCAAAAAACAGGAAGATCGGAAAAATCAGGAAAAATAATTTATTCATAACAGGTCGGTTAACGGATTCATAAATCAATACCATCTTCTCAGCTGGTTAATCTACCGCCGGCAGATATACGGGATTTCTTTCATTAAAACGCCGGATGAAAAGAAATTTCTGCTGTTTCTTTTTCCTGTGCCGGAGAGCGGTATATTCGTCATGCAGTTCCGGATCCTTCATCAATATCACTTCCAGATTGGTTACGTCGTAATCAACCACCTCACCGGTTTCGAAATCCAGCAGGAACTGCCTCACTTCCGTTTTCGTATAGTTGTCGGGTCTGCGGTTATAGTAATAATAATCATAAAAAGCGTAGCGATTGTAATACGGATCATAGTACTGTCCTTCATATGAAATGATGGATGCCAGAAAATGACAGATTGAACCGATCACGGTAATGCGATGAAACCCGCCGCCGAGACCGATATATAACACCCCGTTTTTTGAGTAACCCCATATATCCTCTGTTTCCACTTCTTTCCGCATGCCGAAATCATCGAAATACTGAATGGTCTCCTCCGCGAGTAGTTTCTGGAAAAAATCCCTGTCGGAATAATCTACCGATGTCAGAATTCTCGATTTGGGAAGGGGATTGTTGTTCCTCACCTGTTCGAAATTCAGATAGATACCTTCCCGGAACTGGTAATCGGGAGTGTATTTAACCATCCTCCGGACACTGTCACTCTCCTGTGCCTCACATAATGCGATGCTCACCAGCATCATCGCAATACAGTGAACCATAAACTTTCTCATAGCTTCTTTCCTCCTCTTTCAATCACGAAAATATAACAATTTTCAGAAAGATTTTCAATATTTTCCTGCTCACAGGTTCAGACGGCGAATTCTCCGGAATATTTCCAACATGGACCGAATAAATAATGAGCTTTCTCTTTCAATTTTTTTAAATATCTTTATATTTTTCGGCCATCAGGAAGAACCTGCAAAAGGATGAAAAATCTTCGACCAAGGATTAACGATTATCTGTACAGGAAAATGGCTGAGGCACAGGTGGGTCATTCCAGGCATTCCGCCGGTCGGTTGATCCTGATCCTTCTCAGCATCTGCATTCTCATTCTGCTGGGAGCCTATTCCATCTATTCTTTTATAAAGGGTTACTACCTGAACGCCGTGGTGGATCTGGCCGGTTTTATACTGATAGGCGGCAACCTCCTGCTAATCAACACACGGCCCTCTTACCGGCCTGGGAAAGTGGTTTTCAGCACTATCTTAATGGCTCTGGGTATTTTCCTTTTTATTCAGGGAGAATTTCATCACCTGGGATATCTCTGGTCGCTGCTTGTCCCCGCCATGCTGCTCCTGCTTCTGGGCAAAGGAACAGGAACCGTTCTTACTTTCGCATATCTTGGATTGCTGATAATTTCCATGTTGCTGCCGTCCGACTTTGTCCTTTCTTCCCACACTCCATCCAATATAAAATTCCGCTTTGTGATAATATACGTCTTCCTGCTGATCATCACCTATGCATACGAATATCTTAAATTACTGACTGTCAGTAAGCTGGAGAAATCGGTGGAGGAAGTAAAGAAATAGAAGCGGAACAGGGATGAATTCATCTCCAAACTTTCTCATCAGATCAGGACCCCCCTGAATAATATTGTGGTGCTGGGAAATATTCTTTCCGAATCGAATCTGGGAGAGAAACAGAAAGAACTGCTCGACACTCTGATTGCCAGCACCAACAACCTGGTTGATATCGTTAATAACATTGCCAAGGTTTCGAGCATTGAAATTACGGAAACGGGCAAGCAAGATGCGGTGTTTGACCTGCAGAAAAGCCTGGAAAACACCGTGGAATTTTTTACCGGCCGCGATCCCCATAAGGTCAAGATCCATATTGAGGTTTCTTCGGAGCTACCCCCCCGGCTGAAGGGAAATGCCATTCGTCTCCGGCAGATCATTCTGAACCTTATCGAGAATATGATCCAGGGGTGGGGCGACGGAGAGCTACAGGCTTCGATAAAGGCCATTCCGGGAGACAGCGAGCAGAACCGGCTCGCCGTAAATTTTGAGGTAACAGCGGGAAAAAGATTGAACCTCTCGCTATATTCCCTGCCTGCGGAAAATAATAACTCCAGAATGATTGACCTGGGAGTGGCCAGAAGGCTGGTTGAGGCCGGGGAGGGAAAGATCGAAGTAGAGATCGGTAAGGATCAAACCCATATACGGTTCAATCTGCCTTTTCAGAAGGTTGTTCAGGAAAAACTACCCGAAACCGGACAGGAAAAAGTGTCACACCTTTACCTGGTGAAGCACCCCGGCCAGACCAAAACCGAACTCAAAGACGCCAATGTGCTTCTGGTGGAAGACAACCTGATCAATCAGAAAATTGTTCAGCTCAGCCTGCAGAAAGTGGTACGTAACATCGATGTGGCCAATAACGGAAAAGAAGCCCTTGACAAGTTCGGAACAACGAAATACGATATCATTCTCATGGACATTCAGATGCCCGTCATGGACGGCCTGATCACCACACAGAAAATAAGAGAACTGGAATCAAGCACCCATTCGCATGTTCCCATTATTGCCATAACGGCCAATGCCCTGCTGGGCGACAAGGAAACCTGCCTTTCTTCGGGCATGGATGAATACATCAGTAAACCCTTCCAGATGGAAGAACTGATTGAGAAGATAGAAAACCTGCTTTCCGGAAATTAGAGAAGTCAGGTTCCCGGCCTGAAACCGATTACCAGGATATCGTCCACCTGCTCATTATCGCCTTTCCAGTGTTCAATAGTTTCGTCCAGGATCATGTGCTGTTCCTCCATGGGCAGCTTGTGAATGGTAAGCAATAAATGCCTGAAACGGCGATACATAAATTTTTTCTCTCGGGGCCCTCCGAACTGGTCCACATACCCGTCAGTAAACATATAGATCACATCGTTTGGTTCGAGAGGGATGATGTGATTTCTGAATTTGTCCTTCTCCGGATCTTCAGCCAGTCCGACAGACAACCGGTCTCCTTTCAGTTCAGTAATGGTTTCATCCCGGACCAGATACACCGAATTAAAAGCCCCGGCAAACTGAAGCAACTGTTTTCTGGTATCAATGGCGCAAAAAGAAAGGTCCATACCGTCCTTCAGGGTGATTCTTTCCACTTCCTTGTTAAATGCCTCCGAAATACCTTTGTTCAGTTTGTCGAGTATCCGGGCAGGTTCCATGATATTTTGCACATTGATAATATTCCTGATCAGTTCGAATCCGATCATCGACATCAAAGCCCCCGGCACTCCGTGACCGGTGCAATCCACCGCCGCGATGAATATATGATCATCCTTCCGGTTCACCCAGTAAAAATCGCCCGAGACAATGTCCTTGGGTTTGAACAGGATAAAAGAATCGGGAAGGATCTGTTTGAACAGCATGGCTGAAGGAAGCATGGCTTCCTGAATTTTCTGCGCATAACTGATGCTGTCGGTAATATTCTTGTTCTTGATACTGAGTTCTTCCTTCTGCCTGGCCAGTTCAATAACCGCCAGTTCCTTTTCTTTTAGGTACTGATTGGCTCTTCGCAATTCGCGGGTGCGGATCCTGAAGAACATATACAGCCAGAACATGCCCACCAGAATATAAAGGCCAACGGCGGTGCGTGTACGAAACACCGATGTCCTGACCACTACCTGCAGGGATTTCCCTTCCGTATTCCACAGGTGATCACTGTTTGATCCCTTCACTCTGAATACATATTTTCCGTATGGAAGATTGGAATAAGTAACCTCAGGCCTGCCCTGCAACCTGATCCATTCCTCGTCATATCCTTCCAGTTTGTATTCGAACAAGTTTTTCCGGGGATTTGTCAGATCAAGAGATGCAAAATGAAGGGTGAATGATGTGTGCCGCGGACTCAGGGTCAGTAATTCCGGAACATCCAGAATGGTTTCCGCCAACCTGCCCGATGTAAAAAGATCCACCCGGGTTATGGCCACTTCGGGGATATGGGTGTTGACAGCAATGGAATCAGGATAAAAAGAATTGAACCCGAGTATTCCGCCGAAGAACATTTCCCCCGAAGCAGAGCGGTACCCTGCTCCGAGATTAAATTCATTGCTCTGCAACCCGTCGGTGAAATCAAAATGCTTCCACTGCCCTTCGGAAGGCTCATACATGATCAGTCCCCGGTTGGTACTCAGCCACAGGCAACCCTTTTTATCCTGTAAGATGGTATTTATCAGATCGTTTTCGTTAAGATTCAAGTCCTTTCCCATCACAAACGGCATGGCCTGCATATCCAGGCGGTACAGACCCAGGTGAGTACCTGCCCAGAGCACACTGTCTCCGGAAACGACAAGGCTCAGCACCTGCACCTGCTGCGGCAGGTTCATGCCTTCCGTACCCGATATTGCTATATGATCCAGCCGCGCCGACTGGTAATCAAGCCGGTACAAACCCTGCCCTGTGCCGAACCATATGTTCCCTCTGTGATCCTCCACCATGCTGAACACATGTTCTTCCCATTCTTCTGTTTCTTCACCGGCAGGAGGAAATATCTTTATCAGTTTTCCGCTTTTCGGAGAATACCTGAAAACTCCCCTGTCGGCACCCATCCAGATCATTCCGTTACTGTCTTCCATCATGCAGTGGATCATTTTGTCAGCCATGGATTCAGTCCCGTGATCCTGCACGGGAACGGTAAACGGGATAAAACTTCTGCTTCCCTGATAACAAACTTCCAGTCCACGGTCAGTACCCAGCCATATGTTCCCGCTTCCGTCCATCCAGAGCACCCGTACATCATTACTCTGTATTCTTCGCCCTGATCCGGTTCCGTAATGCCGCACAATCCTGTTCTGCTTTCTGTCAATCACATCCACTCCGTTTCCGTAGGAAGCCACCCATATGCGCCCTTCCGTATCTTCCAGGATGGCAGAAATGTTCAAACCGCACATACCGGTATAACTCTGTGGTGAGCGGTTGTACTTAATAAATTTTCCTGGCTTGAGGTCATATTTGACAATTCCGCCCTGTACTGCGAACCACAGGATCATCGATTTGTCGCATACGATATCATACACGTTCGTAATATCGAGCAGATTTCCCCCGTAAGATATCTGATAAAGCGGAACCGACCGGCTCCGTGAAGCATCCACCCGGAACAGGCCGTGCTGTGTTCCCACCCACATTCGACGGGCCGTATCCATACACAGTGTCAGCACGCCTGTGATTTTCTCTTTCTTTCCGATACTCTCCAGGCGCCGGTTTTTAAATATATAGCGGTACAATCCACCGCGTGTACCGATCCAAAGAATGCTGTCTCCCTCCGGATACAAGGCAGTTACCTTACGGACCGGACCTTCCGGGATCATTTCCCATGCTTTGTTTTCAGGCTTCAGGAGATATACTCCATTCCCGGCCCCGATAAAAAAGCGACCGTCGGGACATTCTGCCATGGCTTCCGGAACTTTTCTCTTTGTGTATACATATGCTTCGGCAGGAAGACGATAAGTTTCAAAATCGCCGGTACCAGGCCAGTAACGCTGTATATGCTCGGAGGTGCGTACCCACACGTATCCACGGGGAGAAACCCTGACGGCATAAACCGTTTTTCCTGCCAGGCCTTCGTTCTCCTGTTCACCGGGCAACAAAACGGAAAATTTCCCGGTTTTTTCGTGGTAAATGTTCAGTCCGTTCCGGGTACCCATATAAATGGCACCTTCTTCAGAAGAAGAAAGGGAATAGATGTAGTTACTGGAAACCGACTGGCTGTCGGCCATAGAATGCCGGTATATTCTGAAATTGTAGCCGTCATAGCGATTCAGGCCGTCTTCCGTACCCACCCACAGAAATCCATGGTGGTCGACCTCTACGGCATTTACACGTGACTGCGACAAACCCTCGTTTACGGAAAACAGATGTACATTCTCCGTTCCTGGTACCTGTCCCCTGGCCACGTGGCTGATCAACAAAAGTCCCAGCCGGGCATACTTCAGAATAATGCCGCTTCTTCCCATGGTTATGTGACGAAATTAGCACTATTTGGCATTATTCCCAACCCACAGGAATGCCCAATCACCATAATATATATCACCAAACGGGAGAATAAAACAGGTTTCTGATCATCTTTTTTCTGCCTGCTCCATAAACCATTCAATAGTTTGGGATAAGGTTCTTTCAATGGGAAGGCAAAAAACCCGGTCCCGCACCAACCGGGAAAACACACCCTGAGCCCTTGAAACACTGAACAGCACAGTATAAAAATCGTCTTCCTTGATACCGTATGCCAACAACAGGGCCCCGGAATGAGCATCTACATTGGGCCAGAGATTTTTGATCTTCTGATAGGTTTTCAATACTTCGTGCACTACCTCATACAGACATCCCACCGCCTGGATCAGGGGATTGTCAGGCAGGTATTTCAGGGCAAATTCACGCTGCACCAGAAATCGCAGATCAGTCTTTCTCAGCACCGCATGTCCGTACCCCGGCACCGCTCTTCCTGCTTCAATGGTCTTCACCACATATTCACGTATCCTTTCCCTGGAATCACACACACAACCTATTTCTTCCATCGTTTTCTGCAGCCATCTGATCACTTCCTGGTTAGCCAGTCCGTGCAGGGGTCCTGCCAGCCCGGCCATTGCTTCCCCGAAAGCATAATAGGGATTGCAGAGTGCCGATCCCACCAGATGAGTGGTATGGGCCGACGCATTCCCTCCTTCGTGGTCGGCATGTATGTACAGATACATACGAAACAACCGTTTTCACCTCTTCATTGTCGTACCCCATCATGTGTGCAAAATTACCGGCCCGGTCGAGGTAATGGTCGGCTTCTATCTGCACATTCTGTTGGTACAGTCTTCGGTAGATATAAGAAGCAATGCGGGGTAACCGGGCCACCAGATTCATCACATCTTCAAAGGCGGGTTCCCAGATGTCCTTTTTGCTGATCCCTTCATGATATGCCTTCTGAAAACGTGATTCTGTGGCCATGGCTATAATGGCCGCGCCGAAGAGGATCATTAGCTTGGCTGTCAGGGGCATAGCATCGTTCACATCGAACACATGCCTGGGTACCTGCGACCGCAAGGCGCAGGGGAGGTTAAACTAGAGTATTACATAAAAATTACTAATGATTAATTATATTTCCTATGGTAACGGACTGTGTCCACCGGGGGAAAAAAAAGGATGGCTGCCGGCCATCCTTACTAACAACCCTGTACGGAAAAATTTTTATTTCCTGTAAAATTTGAATTGTTTTCCCGGGAATCTTGCCGTTGCCCCCAGCTCTTCCTCGATGCGGAGAAGCTGGTTGTATTTTGCGATCCGGTCGGACCTGGAAGCTGATCCGGTCTTGATCTGGCCGGTATTCAGGGCCACGGCCAGGTCGGCAATAAAGGTGTCTTCCGTTTCACCGGAGCGATGGCTGATCACGGCTGTGAATCCGTTTTTATGTGCAAGCTCCACTGCTTCAATGGTCTCGGTCAGAGTACCTATCTGGTTTACTTTGATAAGAATGGAATTGGCATTCTTTTTCTTTATTCCATCACTGAGGCGCTTCACGTTGGTCACGAACAGGTCATCGCCCACGATCTGAACCTTATCGCCAATGGCTTTGGTCAGCATGGCAAACCCTTCCCAGTCGTCCTCCGCCAACCCGTCTTCAATGGAAATAATGGGATATTTTTTCACCCAGGTTTGCCAGTATTCCACCATCTGTTCAGATGTTCGGTCTTCGCCGGTGGAATCGAAATGGTACACTTTTCTTTCGGCATCATAGAATTCAGAGGCCGCGGGATCCAGGGCAATAAAAATATCTTCACCAGCTTTGTATCCGGCCTTTTTGATGGCCTCGAGTACCACTTCAATGGCTTCTTCATTGGAATTCAGGTTGGGGGCAAAACCTCCTTCATCGCCTACATTGGTAGAATGTCCCCTGGCTTTCAGCACGGCTTTCAGGTTATGAAATACTTCCGTACCCATCCGGAGGGCTTCACTGAAGGAAGATGCCCCTGCCGGGAATATCATAAATTCCTGGATATCAATCTTATTGTCGGCATGCTGTCCTCCGTTCAGGATATTCATCATGGGAATAGGCAGGGTATTGGCCTGTACGCCTCCGATATAACGGTACAGGGGCTGGTCGGTTTCATAGGCCGCCGCCCTGGCAACTGCCAGCGACACACCCAGCATGGCATTGGCTCCCAGTTTTCCTTTGTTTTCAGTCCCGTCCAGTTCGATCATTTTCTTGTCAATAAGAGCCTGCTCGAACACATCATATCCCTGCAGTTCATTGTTCAGAATTTCGTTCACATTCTTCACGGCCTGTAGCACGCCTTTCCCCATAAACCTGGATTTATCCCCGTCACGCAGTTCCACGGCTTCATGAACACCGGTGGAGGCTCCGGAAGGAACGGCAGCCCTTCCCATGGAACCGGTATCTGTAAAAACATCTACTTCAACAGTAGGATTTCCTCTTGAATCCAGAATCTGTCTTGCCTGAATACTGATTATGCTACCCATGATGTTTTGATTTAGATTTTGTTAATTTTTAATGAGCCGTTAAAAATACAACAAAAAAAGGGACCGGACAATATGTCCCGTCCCTTTTTGGTTTTTGTCATCCACCCCTCATGATTCCTTCTTCTCCTCATCTTCCTTCCGGCCACCGGAGGGTTCAGTATTTTCTTCTTTCTCTGTTTCTGTTTCTTTTGTCTGCGCCGCAAGGGGTTGCTTTTCTTCTTTCTCTTCCACCGGCTTTGCTTCCGCTTCCGGCTGCTGTTCTTCGGTCACGGTTTCCGTTTCGGCAACAGGTTCCTTTTCGTTCTGGCCGGCAGATGCTTCCGGCATTTCCTTTTCCTTTACGGTAGCTGCGGGCTTTTCTTCCTTCTCAGCTGTAGTTTTTGCTTCCTCACTTTTTCCTTTCCGAGCCGGCATACTTTCCTGTTTTTTCTTCCCTCCTCTCCTGCGGCGGGTAGTTTTCTGTTTCGGCTCTTCCGTACCCAGCATAGCTTCATTGTAATCCACCAGTTCTATCACGCACATATCGGCATTGTCTCCCAGCCTGTTCCCTATTTTCAGGATCCGGGTATATCCCCCGGGCCGGTCACCCACTTTGGCAGCCACTTCGCGGAACAATTCTGTAACCGCATTCTTGTCCTGCAAATAACTGAACACCACCCTGCGCGAGTGGGTCGTATCTTCTTTTGAACGGGTGATCAGTGGTTCCACGTAGGTTCGCAGGGCCTTGGCCTTTGCCGTGGTAGTGGTAATGCGTTTATGAATGATCAGCGAACTGGCCATATTGGCCAGCATGGCCTTGCGGTGCGAACTGGTTCTGCTCAGATGATTAAAACCTTTCCTGTGTCTCATTTTCCTAATCCTTGTCTAATTTATACTTGCTAGTATCCATCCCGAAATTCAGGTTCATGCTTTCCAGAAGTTCATCCAGTTCGGTGAGCGATTTTTTCCCGAAATTCCTGAATTTCAGCAGATCGTTCCTGTTGAACTTCACCAGATCGCCCAGGGTTTCCACTTCTGCTGCCTTAAGGCAGTTCAGTGCCCTGACGGAAAGATCCAGATCAACCAGTTTGGTCTTCAGCAATTGCCGCATATGCAGAATTTCCTCATCGAACTCCTCGTTGGCGAATTTCTCATCCGAATCAAGGGTGATTTTTTCGTCAGAGAACAACATAAAATGATAGATCAGTATTTTGGCAGCTTCCTTCAGAGCATCCTTGGGATGGATCGATCCGTCGGTAGTGATTTCGATCAGCAGTTTTTCATAGTCGGTTTTCTGCTCCACCCTGTAGTTCTCCACCGTATATTTCACATTCTTGATGGGTGTAAAAATGGAATCCAGGGGGATCAGTCCGAACTCTGCCTCAACCGGCTTGTTCTCCTCGGCAGGAACATACCCGCGGCCTTTCTGTATGGTAAGTTCCATCTGCAGTTTCACATCGGGTTCCAGGTGGCAGATCAGCTGATCGGGGTTTAGCACCTCGAACCCGCTGAGGAACTTGTTCAGGTCACCGGCTTTGAAAACCGACTGACCGGAAATATTCACCACAAGTTTTTCATCTTCAATTTCATCAATCAGTTTCTTGAACCTGACCTGTTTCAGGTTGAGTACTATTTCGGTTACATCTTCCATTACCCCCTTGATAGTGGAAAACTCATGTTCCACTCCTTCAATTTTGAGGGTGGTAAAGGCATACCCTTCGAGGGAAGACAATAGAATACGTCTGAGAGCATTCCCGACGGTAATACCGTAACCTGGTTCCAGTGGCCTGAACTCGAACTTCCCGAAGGAGCCGGTTGTTTCCACCATAATTACCTTATCGGGTTTCTGAAATGCAAGAATAGCCATAAAGCGTGAATTGGATTTTTATTTTGAATACAGTTCAACGATCAGTTGTTCCTTGATATTTTCAGGAATATCACTACGTTCCGGTACGCTCATAAATTTTCCCGCCATTTGCGATTGGTCCCACTCCAACCAGCTGTACCGGGAGCGATTGGCCCCCTGCAGCGATTCGGTAATGGCAGCCAGCGATTTTGATTTTTCCCTCACACCAATGATATCGCCGGGTTTCAGGAGGAAAGACGGTACATTAACCACCTCCCCGTTCACCGTAATATGCCGGTGGCTGACAAGCTGCCGGGCTGCGGTACGGGTAGGGGCAATGCCCAAGCGGTACACCACATTATCAAGCCTTGACTCGAGCATCTGGAGCAGCACCTCACCGGTTACACCCTTGGCCCTGGAGGCATGTTCAAACAGATTACGGAATTGTTTTTCCAGGATCCCATAGGTATATTTGGCCTTTTGCTTTTCCTTAAGCTGAATACCGTATTCGGATAGTTTTCTCCTTCTTTTGTTCTGGCCATGGAATCCCGGCGGATAATTTTTCTTTTCAAATGATCGGTCGGGCCCGAAGATCGGATCACCGAATTTCCGGGCAATTTTTGTTCTGGGTCCTCTATATCTTGCCATGAATCTACCGTTTGTTTTCGTTTATACTCTCCTTCTCTTGGATGGCCGGCATCCGTTATGGGGAATGGGGGTAACATCCACAATTTCTGTGACTTCAATGCCGGAAGAATGGATGGTTCTGATAGCACTTTCCCTTCCCGATCCGGGTCCCTTTACAAACACCTTCACTTTACGCAATCCCAGGTCATATGCTACCTTGGCACAATCGGCCGCAGCCATCTGGGCAGCGTACGGAGTATTTTTCTTCGATCCCCGGAAACCCATTTTCCCGGCGGAAGACCAGGAGATAACCTGCCCCGAATTGTTGGTAAGGGAAATGATAATATTGTTGAACGAAGCATGGATATGAGCCTGACCAATGGGCTCGATCTTCACCACTTTTTTCCTCGTTGTTCCTTTTTTCTTAGCCATAATTCAATTATTTGGTCGCTTTCTTTTTGTTGGCAACGGTTTTCTTTCTTCCTTTCCGGGTACGGGCATTGGTCTGGGTACGTTGTCCCCTTACCGGCATACCGGTACGGTGCCTTATCCCTCGGTAACAACCGATATCCATCAGTCGTTTGATATTCATCTGAACAGAGGATCTCAATTCCCCTTCCACCTTATACTGTTCGTTCAGAATGGAACGGATCCGGGTTATCTGTTCATCGGTCCAGTCTTTTACTTTCATATCCTTATCCACGCCGGCCTGGGCCAGGATTTTCTGAGCGGATGATCTGCCAATTCCGTAGATATAGGTCAGACCAATTTCACCCCGCTTGTTTTTTGGTAAATCTACTCCGACAATTCTAGCCATAGATATATTGCATTATTATTGAAAATTCATCTTCCTATCCCTGACGCTGTTTGAACTTGGGATTTTTCTTGTTGATGACGTACAACCGTCCCTTGCGCCTGACAATTTTGCAGTCGGCGCTGCGTTTTTTCACTGAAGCTTTTACTTTCATCGGTTCCTCAATCTAATATTTCTATTTGTACCTGAATGTTATTCGTCCCTTGGTCAAATCGTAGGGCGACATCTCCACTTTCACACGGTCGCCCGGAAGAATCTTGATATAATTCATCCGCATCTTTCCGGAGATATGCGCCGTGATCACATGACCGTTTTCCAGTTCCACCCGGAACATGGCATTGGAAAGAGCTTCAATGATTGTGCCGTCCTGTTCGATAGATGGTTGTTTAGGCATACTTATTTGTTTTTTTGTTCAAGAATTTCTTCTATAAACCTGAATGTTGACAACACATCTGCCTTTTTCTCATCCACCGCCACTGCCAGTTCGAAATGGGCAGAAGGCAAATTATCGGCCGTTCTGATGGTCCATCCGTCCTTTTCACCCAGGATATGCTTTCCACCCATATTGATCATAGGTTCGATGCATATCACCAGGCCTTTTCTCAGCTTCACCCCCTGGCCCCGGTTTCCGTAATTGGGTACTTCAGGAGGCTCATGCAGCTTCTTCCCCAGCCCGTGACCCACCAGTTCTCTTACCACAGAATATCCGGCTGATTCGGCATGGTGCTGAACTGCAAAACTGATATCTCCCACTCTCTTTCCCGCCACGGCCTGCTCAATGCCTTTCATCAGTGCTTCCCGGGTAATTCTCAGCAACTTTTTCACCTCTTCACTAACTTCTCCCACTTCAAAGGTAAAGGCCGTATCCCCGTAATACCCGTTCCAGAACACCCCACAATCAACCGATACTATATCACCCTCTTTCAGCTCGTAAGAAGAAGGAATACCGTGCACTACCTCACTATTGACCGAAGTACAGAGGGTATTGGGATATCCGTTGTACCCCTTGAACCCCGGTTCTGCCCCGTGGTCACGTATAAACTGCTCGGCAATCCGGTCTAGTTCCAGGGTGGTGATTCCGGGTCGTATCCACCCGGCCACTTCCGCCAGGGTTTTTGACACCAGAAGGTTGCTTTCCCTGATCAGCGCGATTTCTTCTTCCGAACGTATATTCTTCAACATCAAAGAACAACTGCGATTATATGGCGGCGGCAGAGCCGGTCCGCCCTTTTATTCTGCCTGTTTTCATCAGACCGTCGTAATGCCTCATCAGCAAATGACTTTCCACCTGCTGCAGGGTATCGAGGATAACCCCCACCAGGATCAGTAGAGATGTTCCCCCGTAGAACTGGGCGAACTGCCCGTTTACTCCCAGCAGGGCGGCAAAAGTGGGCATAATGGCCACCAGGGCAAGGAATATGGAGCCGGGCAGTGTGATTCTCGACATGATGGTGTCGAGAAATTCCACGGTTTTCCGGCCTGGTTTCACCCCGGGAATAAAGCCTCCGTTTTTCTTCATATCTTCCGCCATTTGGGTGGGGTTAATGGTAATGGCCGTATAAAAATAGGTAAACAGAATGATCATAATGGCCATCAGCAGATTATAAAAGAATCCGTAAGGGTTTGTAAAAGCTGCGGCAAAACCTCTTATGGAATCGGCGGAGGCATAATTGATAAACATCATGGGAATGAACATCAGCGCCTGGGCAAAGATGATAGGCATCACCCCGGCAGCATTCACCTTCAGGGGAATATACTGTCTTACTCCTCCGTACTGCTTGTTCCCTACAATCCGTTTGGCATACTGCACGGGTATCCGCCGGGTTCCCTGCACCAGCAAGATGGTTCCCATAAACACCATGAACAGGATCACGATCTCCATGAGAAATGCCACCAGTCCGCCGGCCCCGTCAAGACGTGATATGAATTCGGCAAACAGGGCAAAAGGCATGCGGGCGATGATCCCGATCATAATGATCAGGGATATACCGTTCCCGATTCCCTTGTCGGTAATCCTTTCACCCAGCCACATCACAAACATGGTACCCGACGTAAGGATGATCACCGATGAGACCTGAAAGAATACCCCCTTGAGCACAAAAGCCGATTCAGGCAGCTGGGCATGAAGGTTGGCCAGGTAGGTTGGAGCCTGGACCACCAGAATCAGTACCGTAAGATACCGGGTGATCTGGTTCATTTTCCTCCTCCCGCTTTCCCCTTCACGCTGCATGCGCTGAAAATAAGGCACGGCAATGGTAAGCAACTGCACAACGATGGATGCGGAAATATAGGGCATGATCCCCAGGGCAAAAATGGAAGCATTGGCAAAGGCTCCTCCTGAAAACATGTTCAGCAACCCAAGGATTCCCTCGGAAGTTTGCCTCTGAAGAGCTTCCAGCTGACTGGGATCCACCCCCGGAAGCACCACATAGGATCCCAGACGGTAAATTAACAGGATACCCAGGGTGTATGTGATCCGGTTGCGTAGATCTTCAATCTTGTAGATATTTTTTATGGTCTCAATGAATGATTTCATCCAATTACAATTTTACTGCGGTTCCGTCCAAAGCTTCGATGGCCTCCCGGGCCGATTTTGAAAAGGCATGTGCGGTAACTTCGAGTTTCCGGGTCAGTTTCCCGTTCCCCAGGATCTTGACCATCTGGTTTCTGGAAGCCAGTCCGGCTTCCACCAGGGTCTGTACATCGATCCTGTCGACACCTTTCTTCTCAGCTAGGGCTTCCAGAGTACTCAGGTTGATCGCCTTGTATTCCACCCGCCTTATATTATGAAATCCGAATTTGGGCAGGCGTCGCTGCAAAGGCATCTGCCCTCCTTCAAATCCTGCCTGACGGGAATAGCCCGAACGGGACTTTTTCCCCTTGTGGCCGCGGGTAGCGGTACCACCCCTGCCTGAACCCTGTCCGCGTCCAAGTCGCCTTTCGCTTCTGGTGGAACCTTTTGCCGGTTGTAAGTTACTTAAATCCGTCATATTCTCGTCGTTATGCTTTTATTTCTTCCGTTGTCACCAGGTGCTTCACCTTATTCACCATACCCAGTATCTGGGGAGTTGCTTCCACTTCCACGGTGCTGTCAATCTTTCTCAGCCCCAGAGCCTGCAGGGTGCGTTTCTGGCGCCGGGTACTGCCGATACTGCTTTTTTTCTGTATGATCCTGATCTTGGCCATATTGTCTGATTTTTCCTTCTTATCCGTTAAACACCTTTTGCATAGGGATCCGCCTGTGCTGTGCCACGGTGTATGCATCCCGCAATTCCATGAGGGCGGTAAAAGTAGCCTTCACCAGGTTGTGGGGGTTGGACGATCCTTTCGATTTGGCCAGCACATTGTGCACGCCCACGCTCTCCAGCACCGCACGCATGGCACCTCCTGCCTTTACTCCTGTACCCTCGGATGCAGGCTTGAGAAATACCCGGGCTCCTCCATACTTGGCCTTCTGCTCATGAGGAATGGTTCCGTTGATAATAGGGACCTGTATTAGATTTTTCTTGGCATCTTCCACTCCTTTGGCAATAGCCGTGGTCACTTCATTGGCTTTCCCCAGACCATATCCCACAATCCCGTCTTCATTTCCTACCACCACAATGGCAGAAAAGCTGAAGGTACGGCCGCCCTTGGTTACCTTGGTAACCCGCTGGATACTGACGAGCCGGTCTTTTAATTCCAGATCGCTGGTTTTAACTTTTCTGATGCTTGTCGCCATAATATAATTAGAATTTTAAACCACCTTCCCTGGCTCCTTCCGCCAGTTGTTTTACACGTCCGTGATAAAGATATCCGCCCCGGTCAAACACCACCGTTTCAATGCCTTTGTCCTTGCAAAGGGAAGCAATCCGTTTGCCCACCAGGCGCGCCTGTTCAGCTTTCTTCATCTTGTCTTTTCCGGCCACTTCCTTGTCAAGGGAGGAGGCCGCCACCAGGGTTTTTCCTGCCGTATCATCAATAATCTGAACGTAGATCTGTTTGTTGCTTCTGAACACCGACATCCGGGGCTTCTGGGTATTTCCGGAAATGGTTTTCCTGATCCTTTTCCGGATGCGATTTCTTCTTTCTATTTTCGTTAAGGCCATATTACTTTACTAATTTATCAGATTATACACTGGCGGCTTTACCGGCCTTCCTTCTCACCTGTTCACCCACATACCGTATACCCTTGCCTTTGTATGGTTCGGGTGGTCTGAGGCTGCGTATCTTGGAGGCTACATGACCCAGCAGTTGTTTGTCGTGGCTCTTCAGGGTGATCACCGGATTTCTCCTTTTTTCCGTTTTGGCTTCCACCTTGACCTCCGGCGGCAACTCGAACACAATATCGTGTGAATACCCCAGGCTAAGCTCCAGAAGCTGCCCATTGGTCTCGGCACGGTATCCAACGCCAACCAGTTCCTGTTGAATGGTAAATCCTTCCGATACACCCACCACCATATTGTAGATCAGCGAACGGTAAAGGCCGTGCAGAGCTTTGTGTTTTCTTTCCTCGGAAGGCCTCTCCAGTACAATCTCACCTTCCTTCACCCGCACTTTGATATCAGGAATAACCTGTTGTTTGAGCTCTCCCAGCGGACCTTTTACGGTCACCTGATTGTTGCCGTCAATGTCGACGGTAACACCCGATGGTATGGGGATGGGCAGTTTTCCTATACGTGACATGGATTTCTCCTCTTTATTTTAATAAACATAACACAACACTTCACCGCCAATATTTTTTACCCGGGCTTCCTTGTCGGTCATCACACCCTGCGAGGTGGAAATGACGGCAATGCCAAGCCCGTTGAGCACACGCGGCAATTTATCGGCACCGGCATATTTACGGAGACCCGGCCGGCTGGCCCTTTCCAGCGATTTAATAGCAGGGGCTTTGGTTTCGGGGTGGTACTTCAGGGCAATCTTGATGGTACCCTGGGGGCCTTCCTCCTCAAATTTGTAACTCAGGATATAACCCTTTTCATAAAGAATGCGGGTGATATCCTTTTTCATATTTGAAGCCGGAATTTCTACCACCTTATGCCTGGCCATAACGGCATTCCGAATCCGGGTCAAATAGTCTGCAATGGGGTCTGTCATTTTCTTTCCTGTTATATAAATTCTTTTACCCTGATTATCAATTACCAGCTGGCCTTTTTAATGCCCGGGATCAAGCCGGTATTGGCCATCTCACGAAAGGTAATACGGCTAATGCCAAACTGCCGGATATATCCCTTGGGCCGTCCTGTCAGCTTGCACCGGTTATGCAGCCTGATGCGGCTGGAATTCCGGGGCAGCCTGCTCAAAGCCTGATAATCCCCTTCGGCCTTCAGTTTGGCACGCTTGGCAGCATATTTGTCAATCAGTTTCTGCCGCTTGATCTCGCGGGCCTTCATGGATTCTTTTGCCATAATCAGTTTCTTTTAATATCCTTGAACGGTAAACCAAATTCACGCAGCAGCGCGTATCCTTCCTCGTCGGTATGGGCCGTGGTTACAAAAGTAATCTCCACGCCCAGTATCTTGTTGATCTTGTCAATGTCGATTTCGGGAAAAATAATATGTTCGGTTATGCCCATGGTATAATTCCCTCTTCCGTCAAAACGGGTACTTACTCCCTTGAAATCCCTGATTCTGGGAAGGGCCACATTGATAAGCCTTTCAAGGAACTCATACATCCGCTCCCGGCGAAGGGTTACCTTTACGCCGATGGGCATTTTTCTCCTCAGCTTGAAATTGGATATATCCTTGGTAGCCACCGTTTGCACCGCTTTCTGGCCGGCAATCAGTGACAGTTCTTCCTGGGCCACGTCTACCAGCTTCTTGTCAGACACAGCCTGACCAACTCCCTGATTGAGCACGATCTTGCTCAGCCTGGGCACCTGCATCACCGATTTGTAATTAAATTCCTTCTGCAGGGCAGGAATGATCTCTTCCTGATACTTCCGTTGAAGATTCGGTTTGTAATCCATTATTTAATCTCCTCTCCAGATTTTTTTGCGTACCGAACAAGTTTATTATCCTTCCCGGGGCGGCGACCGATTCGTGTGGGCTCACCAGTTGCCGGATCAACCAGGTTAAGGTTCGAAATATGGACCGGGGCTTCTTTCTTGATAATGCCTCCCTGGGGATTCTGTGCATTGGGCTTGGTGTGGCGGGAAACCATATTGACTCCTTCCACGAGCGCCTTCTGTTTGTCTGGATATACTTCCAGCACTTTCCCCTGCTGGCCCTTGTATTCGCCGGTATTCACGTACACCGTGTCGCCCTTTTTGATATGCAGTTTCTTACTCATTTTCCTGTTCATTATGTTGATTAGAGCACTTCGGGTGCCAGTGAAATGATTTTCATGTACTTATCACGCAATTCTCTGGCCACGGGCCCGAAAATACGTGTTCCACGCATTTCATCCAGATTGTTCAGCAACACCACGGCATTGTCGTCGAACCGGATATATGAACCGTCCTGTCGTCTGATCTCCTTTTTGGTGCGCACCACTACGGCCTTGCTGACGGTACCCTTTTTGATATCTCCCGATGGCAGGGCACTCTTGACAGTCACCACCACCTTGTCGCCCACACTGGCATATTTCCTCCGCGTTCCGCCCAGGACACGGATCACCAGCACCTCCTTGGCGCCACTGTTATCGGCTACGGCCAACCTGCTTTCTTGTTGTATCATGGTTATTTTGCTCTTTCAATAATTTCAACTAATCTCCAGTTCTTGTTTTTGCTGAGTGGACGCGTTTCCATGATGCGGACGGTATCCCCCACATTACAGGTGTTCTCTTCATCGTGCGCCATAAACCGGGTGGTCTTCTTGACGAACTTCCCGTAGATGGGGTGCTTCATCTTGCGGTTCACAGCAATCACAACGGTTTTATCCATCTTGTTGCTGATCACAACGCCAATCCTCTCTTTGCGTAAATTCCTTTTTTCCATCGGAGTACTTAACTATTGTTTTTTACTTCCTCTCTTTTCCGCTTGTTCAGCTCGGTTTTGAGCCGGGCTATGGTTCTGCGGGTATGCATGATCTTCTGGGGATTGTCAAGCGGAGAAATGGCATGATTCAACCTGAGCTTGGCCAGGTAGCTTTTCTCATTGTCAATCCTTTCTTCCAGTTCCTTGGTATTCAGTTCCCTGATCTCTGAATTCTTCATGACCTCTAGTTGATTTTTTCTTCATAATCACGGCGCACCACAAACTTCGTGGTGATGGGCAGTTTCTGGGCACCCAGCCTGAGAGCCTCCCGGGCCACTTCATAAGGTACTCCCTCGGCCTCCAGGATAATCCGTCCGGGGGTAACGGGAGCCACGAATCCTTCCGGCGCTCCTTTTCCTTTTCCCATCCTCACTTCGGCAGGTTTCTTGGTAATGGGCTTGTCAGGGAAAATGCGGATCCATATCTGCCCTTCCCGTTTCATGTACCGGGTAACAGCCTGCCTGGCTGCTTCGATCTGCCTTCCGGTGATCCACGATTCCTCCAGTGCTTTGATGCCGAATGATCCGAATGCCAGCTGATTCCCCCGCTGGGCATTCCCCTTCATCCTGCCTTTCTGCTGTCTTCTGTATTTTGTTTTTTTCGGCTGTAACATGACAATCGGTATTTGTTTCCGGCAAACCGGTGTATCTTATTTCCTTCTTTTCTTGAATCCTCTCGGACGGGCACTTTTCACTCCGATATTGGGAGACAGGTCACGCTTTCCGAACACTTCCCCTTTGCAAATCCACACCTTCACTCCGATGAGTCCCACCTTGGTGAGGGCTTCAGCCAGGGCATAATCGATATCGGCCCGGAATGTGTGCAGAGGGATCCGGCCTTCCTTATAGGTTTCGTTCCTGGCCATTTCTGCACCACCCAGCCGGCCTGACACCTGGATCTTGATCCCTTCGGCTCCCATACGCATGGTGGAAGCAATGGCCATTTTAATGGCCCGGCGGTAAGATATCTTCCCTTCAATCTGGCGGGCCACATTATTGGCCACGATGGTGGCATCCAGTTCGGGGCGCTTTACCTCGAATATGTTTATCTGAACCTCCTTGTTGGTAATCTTCTTGAGCTCTTCCTTCAGCTTGTCCACTTCCTGTCCGCCTTTTCCGATAATGATTCCCGGACGGGCGGTATTGACCGTTACGGTAATGAGCTTCAGGGTGCGCTCGATCACAATTTTGGAAACGCTGGCCTTGGCCAGCCTGGCATTCAGATATTCCCTGATCTTATTGTCTTCCACCAGCTTGTCGGCATACTGATTGCCTCCATACCAATTGGAATCCCACCCTTTAATGATCCCAAGACGATTACCTATTGGGTTGACTTTCTGTCCCATGTATGCTTATTTCTTTTTTGTTTCTTCTGTTTCGACCGGTTTGTTGGCTTCCGCCAGGTTCATGCTGTCAAGCACGACCGTCACATGGTTGGAACGCTTCCTGATCCGGTGGGCACGCCCCTGTGGTGCCGGACGCAACCGTTTCAGGGTTCTGGCCTGATCAACATATATTTCTTTGATATACAGGTTGCTCTCTTCAATTCTCACTCCTTCGTTCTTGACCTGCCAGTTGGCAATGGCCGACATAACCAGTTTCTCAAGCCGGCGTGAAGCTTCCTTTGATGAATACTTCAGCAGATCAAGTGCTCTTTTCACTTCCACTCCCCTGATCATATCGGCTACCAGCCGCATTTTTCGCGGAGAGGTCGGGCAGTCTCTCAAAACAGCAACATATTTGTTCTTACGTTCTTCCTTCAGTTGATTGGCTCTGTTTCTTTTTCTTGCACCCATTGGTTTGGTTTTAAGAAGTTTTCAAAGGGCTTGTTATTTCTGCTTGCCTCCGTGCCCGCGCCATGTACGGGTAGGAGCAAATTCGCCCAGCTTGTGTCCCACCATGTTCTCGGTAATATACACCGGGATGAATTTATTCCCGTTGTGCACCGCCACGGTGTGGCCCACAAAATCAGGAGAGATCATGGAACGCCTTGACCAGGTTTTGATCACTGTTTTCTTCCCCGACTGGTTCATATCGAGGATGCGCTTCTCCAGTTTATAATCGATAAACGGGCCTTTTTTCAACGATCTGCTCATGATTATTTAGATTTTCTCCTTTCCACGATATACTTGTTCGAAGTTTTGTTCTTCTTCCGGGTTTTGTATCCCTTGGCAGGCAATCCCTTGCGTGAACGGGGGTGTCCGCCCGAAGCACGGCCTTCGCCACCTCCCATGGGATGGTCAACGGGGTTCATGGCCACGCCACGCACCCGGGGCCTTCTTCCCTTCCAACGGCTTCTTCCGGCCTTGCCCGATTTTTCCAGGGCATGATCGGAATTCGATACCGCACCCACAGTGGCTTTACAGGTGGTAAGTACCATCCTCGACTCCCCGCTGGGCAGTTTCACAATGGCGTATTTCCCGTCGCGTGAGGTAAGCTGGGCATATGATCCGGCGCTGCGGGCCAGGCTGGCTCCTTTTCCCGGCTTCATTTCAATACCATGAATAATGGTTCCCAGGGGAATATCGGAAAGGTACAGGGCATTCCCTATCTCGGGAGCAATGTCCCTGCCCGATATCACTTTCTGCCCCACCTGAAGTCCGTTGGGGGCCAGAATATACCTTTTCTCACCGTCTTCGTATACCAGCCGGGCAATCCTTGCCGTACGGTTTGGATCGTATTCAATGCTTTTCACCGTAGCAGGGATCCCGTCCTTATTACGCTTGAAATCGATCAACCGGTACCTCCTTTTGTGACCGCCCCCCACGTAACGTATGGTCATCTTTCCGCTGTTGTTCCGGCCGCCCGATTTTTTCAGGGGCCTCAGCAAGGATTTATCGGGACGCGTCTCCGTAATCGAATCAAAGGCACTGATGATCTTATGCCTTTGCCCGGGAGTAATCGGTTTTAGTTTTCGTACTGCCATGACTCATCAAATATTGCTGTAGAAATCAATTGTATCCCCTTCGGCCAGGGTTACCACCGCCTTTTTGTACGATGCTGTTTTTCCTGCCTGTATCCCCGACCGGGTATAACGGGTCTTCAGTTTTCCTCCATACCGCATGGTATTCACCGCCTGTACCTTCACGCCGTACATATCTTCAATGGTCTTCCTGATCTGAAGCTTGTTGGCCCTTTTGTCAACAATGAACCCGTAACGATTCAATGTTTCGCCCTGGGCGGTCATCTTCTCCGTAACAATGGGTTTTATCAAAATATCCATGTGCGTATGATTACTGAATTCCAAATTGCCTGTTCAAAAGGTCGATCGAGCTTTCCATAAAGACCAGAGTGCCTGCATCGAGTATATCGTAAGTATTTAACTCCTCGACAGTTATAACTTTGGTCCCCGGCAAATTTCGAGACGACAAATATAGGTTTTTATTTTTTTCGGATAAAACAAAGAGCGACTTTTTCCCGTCGATCTTAAGGTTTTTGTTCACATCAGCGAATTCACGGGTTTTCGGGGCATCCAGGCTCCAGTCTTCCACTACCATAATTCCTTTTTCCCTGGCCTTGTATGTCAGGGCCGATTTTCTGGCCAGACGCTTTACCTTCCGGTTCAGCTTGAACCCGTAGGAACGGGGACGTGGTCCGAATATGCGGCCACCCCCTCTGAATATAGGGTTTTTGATATCCCCGAAACGGGCCGTGCCCGTCCCCTTCTGCCTTTTGATCTTCCGGGTACTGCCGGCCACTTCCGAACGCTCTTTGGCTTTGTGCGTTCCCTGGCGCCTGTTTGCCATAAACTGCTTTGCATCCAGATAAATGGCGTGTTCGTTGGGTTCGATCTCAAAGATCTCCTTCCTGAGTTCCACTTTCTTTCCGGTATCTTCGCCGGATTTGTTGTAAACCGCTACTTTCATTACTTCTCAATAATTAAGTATGAACCATTGGCTCCGGGTACCGAGCCCTGCACCACCAACAGGTTTTCCTCCGGGATCAGCTTCACCACCCGGAGGTTGATCATTTTTACTTTCCGGTTACCGGTCTGGCCTGCCATCCGCATGCCTTTCAGCACCCTGGAAGGATAGGAAGAAGCACCCAGCGATCCGGGGGCCCTGTTCCTGTTGTGCTGTCCGTGGGTTTGATCGCCAACCCCTCCGAATCCGTGACGCTTGACCACTCCCTGGAAACCTTTTCCCTTGGTAAAACCTGAAATATCCAGCCAGGTATCATCGCTGAAATATTCTACTGTAATGCGGTCACCCACTTTCCAGTCGCGCACAAAACCCTTCAGTTCGATCACTTTTTTCTTGGGACCGGTATTGGCCTTTTTGAAATGACCTGCCTCCGCCTTGTTGGAATGCTTTTCTTTCTTATCATCATACGACAATTGAACGGCATTGTATCCGTCTTTCTCCACCGTTTTGATCTGTGACACCACATTGGGTTTCACCTCGATCACCGTGCAGGCTATGTTCTTTCCTGCTCCGTTGAAAACGGAGGTCATTCCTATTTTTTTACCTATTAATCCTGGCATTTCAGTATATTTTTCTGTCTAATCCTGTCAAACTTTAATTTCCACTTCCACCCCGCTGGGCAGCTCAAGCTTCATCAGGGCATCGATTGTTTTGGGAGTGGAACTGTATATATCCAGCAGCCTTTTGTAGGAGGACAACTGGAATTGCTCCCTCGATTTCTTGTTCACAAAAGGAGAACGCAAAACCGTATATATCCGCTTGTGCGTGGGCAAGGGAATGGGTCCGCTTACCACTGCCCCGGTTGATTTGACCGTTTTTACGATCTTCTCGGCAGATTTATCGACCAGGTTGTGGTCGTACGATTTTAATTTGATTCTGATCTTCTGGCTCATCTTTCAGTATACATAATATTATACAGTGGCTGTTTTGCCTTTCGTTTTTTCTATGATCTTCCGCGACATTTCAGGCGGTACTTCTTCAAAATGGCTGAATTCCATGGTAGAGGTGGCCCGGCCCGAGGTAAGGGTACGCAACACGGTGACATAGCCGAACTGTTCGGCCAGGGGTACTTTGGCCCTGATCACCCGTGCGCCTGCTTTCGATTCCATTCCTTCCACCTGGCCGCGGCGCTTGTTGAAATCGGCAATCACATCCCCCATGTATTCTTCCGGAGTAACCACTTCCACCGACATAATCGGCTCAAGCAGGATGGGTTTTGCTCTTTCCGACGCCTTCTTTAAGGCGTTCCTGGCAACAATCTCGAATGACAGGCTATCGGAATCCACCGGGTGGTAGCTTCCGTCGAGCAATTCCACCTTCAGGTTGTCAACGGCATAACCGGCCAGAGGGCCATTCTGCATGGCTTCACGGAACCCTTTCTCCACGGAGGGAATGAATTCTTTCGGAATGTTCCCTCCTTTGATGGCATTTTCGAACTGAAGACCTTTTACGTCTTCATCGGCCGGAGAAATCCGCACCATGATATCGGCAAATTTCCCTTTGCCGCCTGTTTGCTTTTTAAAAACCTCCCTGTGTTCAACCGTTGCGGTAATGGCCTCCTTGTAAGCCACCTGCGGCGCACCCACATTGCATTCCAGCTTGAATTCCCGCCTCAGACGGTCAACCAGGATATCCAGATGCAGTTCACCCATTCCGCTGATCACCGTTTGCCCGGTGTTTTCATCAAAATTCACCTGAAAAGTGGGATCTTCTTCAGCCAGCTTGCCCAGGGCTATTCCCAGTTTATCAATATCTGACTGCGTTTTGGGTTCAATGGCCACGCCAATGACCGGTTCCGGAAATTCCATAGACTCAAGGGATATGGGATGTTTCGGGTCACACAGGGTATCACCGGTTTTCACATTCTTCAATCCCACTGCTCCGCAGATATCTCCGGCACCAACCTCTTCCTTCGGGTTCTGCTTGTTGGCGTGCATTTGATAAAGGCGCGAAATCCGGTCTTTTTTCCCTGTTCTGACATTCATAACCTGCACACCCGATTTCAACACTCCCGAATAAATCCTGAGAAAAACCAGTCTTCCCACAAAAGGATCGGTAGCAATTTTAAATGCCAGGGCTGTCAGCGGTTCCCCGGAATCCGGATTCCTGTTTTCCTCCTTCGATGTATACGGATTGAACCCGGTAACCGCCCCTATATCGAGCGGGCTGGGCAGAAACGCAACAACGGCATCGAGAAGCCGTTGTATGCCTTTATTCTTGAAGGCAGACCCGCAAAAAACGGGGACCACGCTCATATCAATGGTAGCTTTCCTGATAGCCTCCCTCATCTCATCGGGCGTGATGGAATCGGGATCATCCAGGTATCGTTCCAGCAGGGTGTCGTTTGTCTCGGCCACGGCCTCCACCAGCTTCCCCCTCCATTCCATGACCTCTTCTTCCAACTCGGCCGGAATATCGGTCAGCTCATAGTTCACCCCAAGGGTCTCATCGTCGTACCACACAACCGCCCTGTTCTCGATCAGGTCGATCACCCCCCGGAAAGTATCTTCCTTCCCGATAGGGATCTGTATAGGCACGGGGCGGGCACCCAGTTTTTCCCTGATCTGGTTGACCACCCCGTAATAATCGGCTCCGACCCGGTCCATTTTGTTGACAAAAGCCAGCCGGGGCACCCGGTACTTGCTGGCCTGCCTCCACACCGTTTCACTCTGGGGTTCCACACCTCCCACCGCACAGAACACGGCAATAACCCCGTCAAGAACCCTCAGCGAACGCTCCACCTCCACGGTGAAATCCACATGACCGGGGGTGTCAATGATGTTGATCTTATAGCTTTTGTCCTGATATTTCCAGAAAGTAGTGGTTGCAGCCGATGTAATGGTAATGCCCCGCTCCTGCTCCTGTACCATCCAGTCCATCTGGGCAGCACCGTCATGTACCTCCCCCATCCGATGGGTAATCCCGGTATAAAACAGGATCCTCTCGGTAGTGGTGGTTTTCCCCGCATCAATATGGGCCATAATCCCAATATTCCTCGTATATGCCAGATGCTGGTCCATGCAATCAACCTATCTTTCTCAGCCGTTTCCTTTATTATATATTAAAACCTGAAATGAGCAAATGCCTTGTTGGCTTCGGCCATCCGGTGCATGTCTTCCTTTCTTTTGAAAGCTCCGCCTTCCTGGTTGTAAGCAGCAATGATCTCGGCCGCCAGTTTCTCACTCATGGAATGTCCGCTCCTTTTTCGGGCAAACAGGATGAGGTTTTTCATACTGAGCGAAATCTTCCTGTCAGGGCGAACCTCCAGGGGAACCTGAAAGGTGGCCCCCCCAACCCGGCGACTCTTTACCTCAACCTGGGGAGTGATATTCTCCAGTGCCTTTTTCCAGATCTCCAGGGGAGTAAGCTCCGCATCTTTCATCTTCTCCCCTATCAGATCCATGGCATCATAAAAGATCCGGAAGGCCAGGGGCTTCTTCCCCGCTTCCATCAGGTTATTGACAAACCGGGTAACCAACGGATCATTAAACCGGGGATCCGGCAGCAAAATCCGCTTTTTGGGTTTGGACTTTCTCATGCTTGTATACCTTATAAATCAATAATGATTAATTCTTGGGTCGTTTTGCACCATACTTGGAACGGCGTTGCTTCCTGCCCTCTACACCGGAGGTATCCAGGGCTCCCCTGATCAGGTGATACCTTACTCCGGGCAGGTCCTTTACCCTGCCTCCCCTGATCAATACAATGGAGTGCTCCTGCAGATTATGCCCTTCACCGGGTATATATGCGTTCACTTCCTTCTGATTGGTCAGTCGCACACGTGCCACTTTCCGCATGGCGGAATTCGGCTTCTTCGGTGTGGTGGTATAAACACGAACACACACACCCCTGCGCTGCGGACAACTATCCAGCGCCGGCGCTTTACTCTTTTCAGCAATCTTCTTTCTGCCTTTCCTGACAAGCTGTTGAATCGTTGGCATAGCCTGAATTTAAACGTTTATTAACTTGCTGTTTACAAATCGGGTTGCAAAGGTATAGTTTTTCTCTTTAAAAACAATAGCCTCACTTCAATAAATTTCATTTCGGCGCTACATGTTTTCCTGCCCTGCGGAACCCTTTCCGGCAGATTTTTTCCGTGCATATATTATAAGATATTTAGGTATGCCTCCAGCCGCCGGCATTCTTCCCTCAGGTAATGCTATCCGGTATAAAGGAAAGGGGTTCATGCTTTTTAATGAAAATTTTATTACTTTTGGACCGCATTTTCAGGAGGAAGAGCAAACACGGTAAAAGCTTACAGAACAATTCTTTAAAAACGCATTTTTTATGAAAACCTATCAACCAGAAGACATCCGCAATATCGCCCTGATGGGAAACGCCGGGTCAGGCAAGACCAGTCTTGCAGAAGCCATGCTGTTCAACGGAGGGGTAATCGACCGAAGGGGGAATGTGGATAACAAGAATACGACATCCGACTTCAATGAAATTGAACACGACTACGGATATTCGGTCTACAACACCCTGTTGTATACCGAAACCCAGGGGAAGAAAATCAACATTCTGGATAATCCCGGACTGGACGATTTCGTTGGCGGGTTGATCTCCTCGCTCCATGTGGCCGATACAGGACTGATGGTTCTGAATTCGCAGAACGGGATCGAGGTGGGTTCTGAAATCCATTTCAGACATGCAGCAAAAATGAATAAGCCCATGATTATTGTGGTAAACCACAACGATCATGAAAAATCGAACTTCGACAAGACCGTGGAACTGGCCCGTGAAAGTTTCGGAAAACAGGTAACACTGGTACAGTTTCCGGTAAACGAAGGCCTGCAGTTCAATGCCGTGGTGGATGTCCTGAAAATGAAGATGTACACCTACCCCGACGACAGCGGGAAAGCCCAGATCGGCGATATTCCTTCCGAACACATGGAACGGGCTGAAACCCTCCGGAACGAGCTGATGGAAAAAGCCGCCGAGAATGATGAAGAACTGATGGAACTGTTCTTCGAAAAGGAAATGCTCGAAGAGGATGAAATGAGGAAAGGAATTACCGCCGGACTGATCCAGCGCGGAATTTTTCCGGTATTCTGCTCTTCTGGAAAAACCAATGTGGGAGTGGACCGGCTGATGGAATTCATTGCCAATGTGGTTCCTGCGCCGGTACAGATGCCCGCCCCGAAGGCAAGCAACGGCAAAGAAATTCCCTGCGACGCCGGCAAACCCGCTTCCCTTTTCGTTTTCAAAACCTATATCGAATCGCATATCGGCGAGATCAACTATTTCAAAGTAATGAGCGGGGAACTGAAGGAAGGCATGGATGTGACCAACACAAAAACCCAGAACAAGGAACGCATTTCCCAGATCTTTGCCGTGGCCGGAAAGAACCGTTCCAAGGTTCCCTCCATGATGGCAGGAGACATCGGGGCCACCGTCAAGCTGAAAGCCACCAAAACGAACCATACCCTCAACGCGCCGGGAGCTGACTGGACTTTCGATCCCATTAAATTCCCCGAGCCCAAATACCGTACGGCCATTAAAGCCGTCAGTGAAGGCGATGAGGAGAAACTGGGGGAAGCCCTTTCACGTATCCATGATGAAGACCCCACCATTGTGGTGGAATATTCCAAGGAACTGAAACAGATCATTGTGCACGGACAGGGCGAGCACCATCTAAATATTCTGAAGTGGCAGATGGATAACCGCTTCAAGATTGAAACACAATTCCTGCCGCCCAGAATTCCTTACCGGGAAACCATTACCAAAGTAGCCCAGGCCGATTACCGGCATAAAAAACAGTCGGGAGGAGCAGGCCAGTTCGGCGAGGTACATCTGGTCATCGAACCCTATAAGGAAGGAATGCCTCTTCCCTCGGTGTACAAGGTAAACGGAAAAGAAATAAAAGTAAATGTTCGCGATGTGGACGAACACGACCTTCCCTGGGGCGGCAAACTGGTATTCCTGAACTGCATCGTGGGAGGCTCCATCGATGCACGCTTTATGCCCGCCATTCTGAAAGGGATTATGGAAAAAATGGAAGAAGGACCCCTTACCGGCTCATACGCCAGGGATATCCGCATTGCCGTATACGACGGAAAAATGCACCCGGTCGATTCCAATGAAATATCCTTCAAACTGGCCGGCCGGAATGCCTTCAGCATGGCCTTCAAAAATGCAGGTCCCAAAATCCTCGAACCCATTTACGAAGTGGAAATCTATGTTCCCTCCGACCGGATGGGCGATGTGATGAGCGACCTGCAGTCGAGAAGGGGAGTTGTCCAGGGAATGAGCAGCGAAAAAGGATTCGAAAAGATCATGGCCAAAGTACCCCTGGCCGAGATGAACAAGTACTCCACGGCTCTTTCTTCCCTTTCCGGCGGAAGGGCCATGTATTCGATGAAATTTTCCGAATACGCCCAGGTTCCGCCTGATATCCAGGAGCAACTGCTGAAGGCATACGAAGCCGAACAGGAAGAAGAATAACCAACTACGTAGACAACTACGTAG
>Ga0136651_10000030_pt1 | contig 61208 bp, 81 predicted proteins | sample Mar14236cmmetaG_FD_94867 | JGI IMG/M metagenome (GOLD analysis project Ga0136651, IMG submission 94867) | Marine hydrothermal vent microbial communities from Guaymas Basin, Gulf of California to study Microbial Dark Matter (Phase II) - Marker... ... | reverse complement strand
TAAAGCTATGCCTGGCAATCCAGTCAAACTGGTCTGCCCTAAAGTAATGACAGTGGTATCAACCAAGTCTCGGACATAATCGTCCATTGTTTTAGGTTGATTTAAGACTACCTGATCAACAATATTTTCTGTGATAGTATTGATATTTTCCCCTAATAGCTCCCCACCGTACAGCTTTAGTAGACGACGAACTATGGGTTTCCCTACATCTTTAAATACAGCTTCAAAAGGTATCTTCTCGGTAACAGCTTCAGATATTCCAGTAGGTACTGCTGCTTTTAGTGCTTGCCCAGGAGTGTATCCTTGCTGTCTTACTTGGAGGTATTTCTGCCCTCCGCTTGTTGCCCCAAACATAGGCAATAAAGGTATACCAAGCCTCTTAGAAATTACATACTGAGCCAGGGAATTTATAGTAGATTGAATAATCCCTGATACCCAGGATTTGGCCCTGCTCTTCCCTACTTTGGGGGCCAGATACTGATTAACTTCGTTTGCCATGTGCTGGAGTTCTTGAGTATTAGCTCCTAAGTTTTCCAATATACCCGAAGCAGTACCCAACGCTCCTGTAGCAACTTGGGTAAGGCCACTTCCAATAGACTTAGCTACTACCCCAGGCCAAGATTCTTCTTGAGCAGTAATCTGTCTCATTGTGGGTGCTTGCGGAACCTGAACTAAGCTGGTCCCAGTAGGGAGGGCCGCAGGTGGAGTTGTTACAGGTTGTTGTTGCGGAATCGCCTCGGTCTCTGAAGGCAAACCTAAATCTCCCTGAAGAGGGAGGCCTAATAATTTTCTAGCTATTAATTCAGCAAGAGCATTGTTTTCAGGCATCTACTTCTCTCCTTATTGTTGAACGTAATTCTGGAGTATCAAATCTTTGATTGCGGGGTCCAATGCTCCCAATTTAGCTAATGCGGTCAAGGTAGCAGTGTCCATTTTAGTTTGGCCGCCTAACAACGTATTAAGTAGCATAGCAGCTTTTGCTTGTTGGCCTGCACCAACTTGACGTAGTGTAGTTTGCGCCCCTGTTAAAAGTCCTGGAAGTGCCGATAGCATATTAAAATGCGGGCGCATTTGAGCCTCATAAGCAGCAGTTATTAAATTAGGTACAACAGAAGACGGAGTAATAGCTTGGCGCCCGCTGCTAACTAAACTAGCATAGGCAGGTAAAGCTGTTTGCAGCGCTCGTCTTGCATATTTGGCTCTCAATAAAGATTTAAAACTAAGGTCAGGGGGTTGAGATTGAGCTAAAAGCTCGGAAATCTGAGCACCCATGTTTTTTAACAATGCGGTGTCATAATAACTAGGTCCTTGTACAGAGGTTAAAGGTATTTTAGATGCTAACTCAGTCAAGGCTGACGATGCTTCTTTGCCAGACTCTATAAGAGGAGCGTAAGCACGTTGTAGCATAGGAATAGCATTATTAGCCATCTTAGCAGCTTGGGCAGAATAAGGATTAATAGGAATGTTCCCGCCCAGAATACTGTTAATTTGATTAACAAATCCTTGGAATTGTTCTTTAGTAAGAACGGGCTTTTCTATAGAGGGCAGAGCTTCTTTTTTATCTTTGTTTCCCCCACCCATTGAGCCTAAAGCATAGCCTGCTAATATAGGCCATCCTTTTTTTAATGCCTTCCCACCTAAATCAATGGCTTTGTTAATTAATCCCATCTTTGTAGCTCCTTTAGTGGATAGTGCTCCTAATATTCCCCCAACTCCTTTGGACCCTAACTTGGATAACACACTTCGTCCTGTGCCAAAAGTCAATAAGTCAATAGGGTCTATCCACGGAGTTTGGAGAGCTTCCTGTTCAACTAATTTTTTGTTTATTTTTACAGGTTTGTTTGGATCATAATAACGAGGCATTTTATCCCTCTGCAACAAATTCATATAAGCCATTGACAACAGCATCAATAGCGCTCAGCAACCCAGCCGACATAGAAGACAGGGGCCTGATTCCTTCCATAGCAATTTTATTTACAGTGCTATTGACCAGTCTAGTAGTTGTTAGAAGATAGCGGTTCTCCTGCATCACTTTCTGAAGAAATACTGAATAAGCTTGCTTCAACAAATTAGCTCGTTCTGCGTTCAAACGGACTGTAGTTTTGTAACCCATTAAATTATCTTTGAGAACATTGTTATATTCGGCATTATATCTGCTCACATCTGTTTCTAATATATCCCCATAAATATTGTAAATTTCTTCTAGGCTTTTAGAGCCTGCTACATCTAAACTCTGCTGGGCTTTAGCTGCACCTACTTTAGCTTTAGTCCTATTGAGAATATCTCTTATTTTCTCTTGTCTTAATCTGTACAACTTATTAACCAAGCCTACGGCTCTTTGATACAAATCAACCTTAGCCTGGTTGTTTTGATACACAGTTTTAGCTAAGTCTACTCTTGAAGACCTCTCAGTAAGTTGTGCCTGGTAATTTTTCCTATCAGTATCGTACTTGTCTACTAAAGTCTGAAGCCCAGTAATCTGAGCGGCGTATGCTTCGATATAAGCATTGTTTTTTTCTAATATAGATTGAAGTTTATTCAACTCTGTATCAGCTTTGCTCAAAATAGCTTTAAAATTATCTAACTGAACATTTCCCGCCTGAAGTAAAGAATCGTACAAATTATAATACTGAAAAATTGCTTTGCCTAAGTTAGCATGAAGTTCTGCCAAAACCCTCTCATATTCAATTCTTTGCTGAAACTCTATCAATAACTTATTTACATAAACAAGAACATAAGAAAGAGTAAGATTCCAGAGTTGGATACAAATGTCCATATAAGCAGCTTCATGTTTGTCCAAATCTTCTTTAAGTTGAAGCTTTAAAACCTCTATTTCGTCTTCTTTATCTCGATCAGTGAAAACGTTTTCACTATAAAATTTTTCTTGTAATTGCCCTTCACTCAAAGTTTTAGCTTGGGAATATAAATTTTCTAATTTATTTTTAATATCCTCAGAGACAAAAGTAGTATACCTATCATAAATAGGTTTGATGAATTTCTCTTCACCCTCATCTACAATTTGATTGATTTCATCAATAACTCCCCTAGTTCTTTGAAGAGGATTAGTAGCCTTAAGAGCGTTTAAAATTCTGCCATAAAACTCTACCAACTCTCCAACTCTAAGGCGCCTATCTTTTATCAAACTATGAACGTATGTGGAAAACTGCAATTCCTCTTGTAAAATAGAGTCAAACTCTTCAAATAAATGTTGAGTTTCAACAAATGTTAGCGAAGTTACATCCGAAGGTGTGAAATTCGTAGTAACTGATTCTGGATAGGGAACAGAAATTTTGTCAAATACTGGTAAAGTAGGGAGTTTAACAGTATCCAAAGAAGGAGATTCTATAGAATCTAAATTATCTGGAATACGTGGGGCAGAAATAGAATGCAGATTTTGAGAAACAGAATCAATTGTAGGAGGAGCAATGTTCTGGCCTATTTCTGTAAGTATAGAATCAAATTCAGAAATGAGTGTATTTAAATCAAAATCTTCAGCAGAATGATCAGGAAATTTTAAATCAGTAGGAATTAGCTGTATGTCGGACGCACCTACGCCCTTTGATAAAATAGGAATAGGATAAGTATGAAGATGCAAATCTTCAACAAAAGCAGGGTCAATTTCCAACACACCTCTAGATAGAAACCCATTAATAACATTTGTAATAGTATTTAGGGTATAATTTATCCCGCTATTAATTGCGTCTAGTCTCTCTGAAATAAGTTCAGTTACATCGTAGCTCATTTTACTCTTCCAAAATCTTATTAGTTAAACTTACAACAGTATGGGCAGCAGACAAAGCTCCTGCCGCTTTTTCAGAGTAAAAATTACCTAAAACATCAAAATTTCCAGAATTTCTAGCAATCATATCAGCCAAAAGACTCTCTGAGAAAACAACAGAAGCTTCTGCATCATAAACTATTTTTTGCATTAATTTTTTATATTCGTAGGAATCAACAGCCCAACGATCTGTTAAAGAAGACTGCCAGGTGCTCATCATTTGATCTTTACCTTCTCTTTGGATAAGAAACTTACTTATTTGAGCTTTAAGATTTTTTAATTCTCCTCTTAGTTTAACTACGTCTGGAGTCTGAGTTAGTTTTTCTACTACGGTAGTTAAGTAAGAAACATAATCGCTAAACACAGAAAGCTTACTTTCTTGTAGATTAGCCAATAATCTATATTGCTCTGATAACTTATCATAATCTATAAATTGTGTTAACGTGGATAGCACCTCGTTCTGGTTTTCTAAAATAATCTGATTATTTTTTAAGATTTCAAATTGAAGTTGACTACTAAGCACTCCAGCTTTGACTTCATACAACCTAAGCCTAGTCTGTACTTCCTTAAAAGCAGTTTCTGCTAGCTTTATCTTCTGAACGTATTCTGCAATTTTCTTTGCGATAGCTTGGCTTTCCAATGCTTCGGCTTGTGTCGCTAATACCTCGCTCTGAGCTTCTAACGTTTGAGCTTTTAATTTAGACGTTAAATTACGAATTCGAGTTTCGATATTAATAAAAAGATTTAATGAAGATGAAATTAGAACTCGTAGTCGAGTTTGATTTGCTTTAACAGCCTTATCGACTAAATCTATCCTCTCCTGAATAGTCTTAATTTTGACTTGATAAAGCTTTGCAATGTTGTCCACGAGAGAATAATAAGATACAAGAAGCCAAGTAGATAGCTGATTATAAAGCTTAGGCTTTCTATCAATGGCTTTCCACATCTGATCTGTATAAGAGGATAATACTTTCCCTTTTTTCTCAGTAAGTTCAAGCTGTGTTTTGATTCGGTGAAGGGTAATATCATAAGCCGCTCCTTCGTCGATTACATCCTCATTAAACCCTCTATCAGCAGTTTCTCCCAAAAGTTGTTCTATTTCTTCACTCATTCTTAGTGAGTCTAAATAAGAAATAGGCTCTTTGCGTGGAAGGTCCAGACCGTTTATATTCTCTGCAAAATCCATAACGGCTTTAACAAAACCGTCTGGAAGTATGTAATATCTATAGCCTTCGATACTTGTACCTTCTACTACATCGACAAGACCAGCTAAATCTATGCTATCCATTTTAGCAAGAGTAGGAATGTAATCATGCAACAACCAATCATTCAAAGTCTTTTTAGCAGTAGCTATTTCTGCATCATTAGGAAAATCAGTATCAACCTCTATCGGCTGGTCCTGCAAAAGCTGTCTGATTTGTGCAATATAGTCTGCCAAAGATTCGAAGTAACCAGTTATATCTTCAACAGAATAAGTCTTAGTTTTAGTCGATACATCCTCAACACTTGGGATAGTAGGAAGATTTAAACTAGGAACATTGGGCAAAGAAGGAATATCTTTAGTATCTAAGGTAAGAGAAGGGTATTCCAAATTAATATCCGTAACAGGAACATCTGGCAAAGAAGTTAAACTTAGCTGACCCAAGTCAGGTACAATATTTTGAAAAGCATCTAGCAAACGATCTACAACATGGCGTAAATCAGTTATCGCAGATTTATAATCTTCAGGAGACAAAGGTATATTAGGATAATCCCAACTTAATCTAGGAAGAGTCGAGAGATCAATTAAAGGATCAGGATAATTAGATAACTCCGCAGGAGCACTGGAAAGCTCTGGAATACTGAAATTGAAATTAATTATGTCACTAGCCGTCGCAGCAAAGCTAGATACTTCTTCGCTTACTTGAGTAATTAAATCAGTAGCATCTGAATAAAATCCTAAAAGATCACTAACATCCATTTAACGCAGTCTCCGTGGATTTGGAGTAGCTAAAATAGTAATGCCTTTAAGTTCAAAACCATCTTTTAACTGTAACAAAATTCGTTGATACCTAACGCTAGGGCCTCTGAACGACTGCTTGGTCAGCCCTTTACCTATTACAACTCTCCATTCCCCATTAGTAACCCAGCGTTTTATTTCATATGAATAGTCTCCTATGACAAGCTGCCCAACCGAGTCCTCCTCAGTAGACATATCTCCATACAAATATACAATCAAATAATCCATCACTGCTACTTTATGAACATCGAGATAACCAAGATCAATGACATTATACGTAGCAGGATGTCCTAATTTTGTGACTGCCTTAGTGCCAAGGTTTATTGCTAGGCCCTGGACATCAAATAAATTTTCTTCCAAATCAGAAAAAGAACTCAAATCAATTTGGTAATAATCTGCACCTGGTATATGTATTAGAGAATTGCCATCGTAAAGTTCAGAAATACTATAAAGCTGTATACTTTGAGACGATGATACCGCCAAAGAAGGAAGTACCAAAGCACCCGTAATAGACGGTACTACTGCCCCCCAACTATTTACCTTTAAATTGTTTACAACTGCCGAAATCTGAGCAGAAGCTGCTCCCATCGACATAATTCCTTGGGTAACTAGAGAAGGAAGAACTACGGCTCCATTCAACTGTCCATGAATAAGTGCTTGTCCTTCGGCACTCAAACCTTCAAGTTCTAAAACCATAGAAGCTACAGAAGGCACAGATGCCGAAGCAACCACAGATAGCTCTGGCAATATCAGTTGAGATACCCCTGTAGAAGGTACAGAAATAGACGCTTCTACTTCCAAAGCAGGAAGAACTAATTCGCTCGTCGGACCTTCATAAGCTTCGACTACTAAAGACTCAAGTAAGAACTGACATGTTCCTATAATGTCAGCGGCAGCTTTGCTGTGTAATTCTAAAGTTTCTAATTCCAGAGACAACCCGCCACTACAAGGAGCGCCTGCTAAAAGCTCAAATCCAAAAGAGCTTTCTACGGTAGAAAATTCTATTGTTGAAGTTTCAGTATAAAGCTCAAAACCAAAAGCATCTTCTAAATGATTTTGTCCTGCAAATAACTCAAAACCAAAAGATTGTCGTATTCCGTGTTCTCCAGCAACAAGATCAAAACCAAACTCAGAAATCATATTATACGGGCCAGCTTTCGCTGTAAGAGAAAAAAAGAAATTTTCATCAAATTCATTGATTTGAGTTCTGGCCTCTGCATCTATTTCAAATGGTGCATCCATTAAAGCTTGAGGCGACCCAGAGATTAAATCAAAATTAATATCTACGCCCACACCAGAAATCATGGCGTATATATCAAAAGTCATAGTTTCAGAAAGACCACTATCAATAACACGAAGACCATAGACTCTACATTCTTTACTTTTATAAGAAGTAACTAATTTGGATGTACCAGCCCACGCACAAAGAGCAGTATTTGAATCATGACTATAATAATAACTTCCTTGTTTTGTAGTCGATAAATCCGAGTTTATTTTGAATTCTGTCACATAAATGCTCGCCAGATAACTAGGTTTGTACTCCATAACATACAACTGAGTATCTTTCCAAGCAGCAACGCCAATAGGATAATAATCTTCGCTTATAAGTTGGGAAGATTCTACACCACCAACTACCATTTGAGCCACAAAAGGAGACCAACTTTTAATTTCCCAAAAAGACACACGCCTATTTCCGTACTCTACTACCCCTACCATATCAGGATAAATAACGCACACCTGAATAGGACTATTCAATTCTCCTAAACCAGAACCATATGTTCCAAACTCTCCAATATAATTACCGTCTAAATCAGTAACGACAATACGATGAGCGCCTCTGTCACAATGAAAAATATATTGAGTACCGTATAAAGTACCACACCACCAAGCATTATTGCTCCCATGCAAATCTTGCGCACCTGGACCATAAGAAATAACAGTAGTCAAAGGAGGATAATCTGGAATAGGATTAGATGTATATGGAATCCAAACTATTCTTTGAGGAGAGCTTGATCTGTCTCGAAAATATATTCTATCATCTGTAACAAGAACTACACCCCCATAGTAATTTGCCCCAGGAGCTAAAACGGGAGCGTCCCATAACTTATTGCCTACTTCATCTGTTTTAGATATCCATATAATACCGTCCCCAGATGAAATACCAAAAATACCGTCTCCGTCTTTATAATATACTCCTTGATTGTTAGACGGAGAAGAATATTTCTGAACTGAAAAAGTTACAGGATCAACAAGAGGCATGATTTCTCCTTAGACAGAAACACTTAATCTGAAGACAGAGATGGTCTGAACAGAATCCACAGTTATATTAGTATCAGCCATTACTAATTCCGCATTAGCAGTACCAATTGCCCCGTCTATACGGGGGTCGTCCGTATTGTATACTTCACTATCTCCGTTAACTATCAATCTAAACCAACCAGCAGTTCCAGAAGCTACAGCCTGGCCACTCCAATTATCTGCGGGAACTTTATTGATAGAACCGTCTTCTGCTTCATCAAAAACCAAGTCAAAGTTGCCAGAACCATTTTTAGTAATTTCAACTAACTTAGTGCCAATAGGAGCATCGTCAGCACTTGCAGGTTGAGAACCTGTGTACATAATAAGCTTGGAATTCTTAAAGACTTCCTTAATAGAAGAAGCTTCCCAGGTAAATTTGACTTCATCAAAAAGAGTGGTATGCCCTGAAGTGGCGTCATCCACGCCCAAAGTTACATAAATACTCCCTTGTACATTGCTCTCTATTAGGAAATAGTATTTAGTCCAATCAGAATCGTCCAGAGCAGCTTGGTCGATAAACGTACCATCGTTTGCAGAAGTTCCCACTTTGACAAAGCCTTGCCCAGTACCGTTTTTATGGTACAACTCAAGCATGTATCTATGCCCATTTTTAACCTGCTGGGCCTGGTAAGCATATCCTTTTGCAGAAGTATTATTAGTTATCTGCAAACAATTACCATCCTGCCCGCCAGACACAGAAGCCAAAGTTGCGTCTATCGCACTCCAACCACTGGTATCGGCTGTAAAACTTCCATTCTCAACCGAATCCCTGGTTAATCCCAACAAAATGTTCTTTAAGCCAGTAGAAAACCTAAGAGCCATAATTCTCCTCCTATTTTAGTTTTAGTCTGTTTTTATCTACAGATTTTGTTTTTTCATCACCATTTACATAAATTTCATCATTCTTCGTTTGGATAATAGTTACATCTAATAAAATATCGGCCCCATAATCAGCAAACACTTCTGCTCCTTTAATGTAAAAACCTCTAAAAAGTATTTTAGGAATGATAATAAAATTATTGAAATAATGATTAGGCAACGAAAGCGCATAATCTTTTATTTCAACAGGCTTAACATCTTGCCAGCCTTTTAAATCTCCGTCCCAACTAGAAAAAGGTAACGTGAAAAACCCATCCCAAATAGGAGGATAAGACCAGCCTAACCCGCCATATCCAAAATCAGGAGCATCGCTATACCACACTCCAAGATATTGATCTTCTTTAAAAGGATTAGGAAATCCTGTTAAAAAAGTATTATTGTTCTCGAAAATAGAACTATTTCCTTTCAAGGGGTCAGCATAACTGCCAATCCAAAGAGTATAGGAAGAAAAATCATTGCGCCCCCACGAAAAAGTTTCAATAAATCGAGCGTTAATAGTAGTAGAAATACCCCGATCTTTTAATAGAGTTATACTCGGATAAATTGGCCTGTTTCCTGATCTAGTTCCTAAAGCAGGAACATAGGGAATAATTAATTCAACAAATTTTCCATGCCCAGTTGCCCCGATTTCTACATGGGCTTTGTCATTTGCATCGTTTTTGGCATAAATAAAATCTTGGGAATTAATAATCTTGCAACCAACAACATCAACTAAATAATTACTAGATTCAATAAATTTTTCTCCAAATTTATACTGAGTCCCAGTAAAGACCTTATATGTGTATTTTTCTCTATCTGTATCTTCTAATACAAAACCGTCATCCCCACCTTCAAAATAAACCCTAGTAAATATAGTTTCGTGCCCTCTTTTAGATTCTGGAGGAGGGCTGGATTGCGTATCCATATTCCACAAACCACAAGGTTTCCACGTATATTTATATTTAGTTGCTTCCAACAACCTTCGAATACCACTATTGTCTACAAACATATCTAAAATAGAGTCTTTAAAATACTCTTCAATACCAGAGCCTCTTTGGTAGTGCCACCTAAGTTCCCAAGACCCAGGCAGATAATAAACGTTACAATCCGAAGATAGATCAGATTGACGATAATAATTATAATACTGAATAGTTTTTATTAAATCACAAGTAATACGCATAGAATCAAAATCAACGGATATTTTAAAAAACCTTTGATTAGCTTTGCTTTCGCTGTCTGTTAAACAAGGTCTGTATTTACCAGGCACATAATTAACTGTAGTAGGAGAAGGAGGCGTGTCTTGGATACACAAAATAAATTCTGACGGATTGTCGTGGTTGAATCTACCGCATTTAATATCTGTAACCATTCCTACAAGAGTAGTTATGCTTTTACCTGGTATTGTCAATATATCCAAATTACCTCGCATATCTACTCGCCAGATAGACACAGAATATTCGCCCCAGATATTGTAGGTATAAGTAGCATATAAACAAATAGCGTCTCTTTTGATTTCGTCTGCTCGTATACGGACATAATTTGCCGCACCTTTAGCTAGGTCGATATACACCCCAGGAAACCTATAAGACTTTTTACCTTCGGGCATTTTATTCCACAAACGCCTAGCTAAAGGCAGATATTGGTATGCGCTAGAACCTAATAAAATCTTTTTAAACATTAGCCAAGGGAACCTGTATAGAAAAAGACCCTATGGTTATTGTAGTATCCTGGGTTAATGTCGAGCTTCCAGACAATTGCAATGGCGAGTCAGATAAAGTACCTACTGTGCCTTGCACTCTTTTGTACTCACCAGAACTATCCTGTCCTCCAGCGTCACCATTAGACTTCAGTCTAAAATAAGAAGCTGTGCCCGACGCTGCTACAGTTCCTTTCCACGTCTCATCAGTCTTTTGTAGAACGCCAGCGTCTATGTTTTGCGGAGATTCGAAATGGAGACCATTGCCTCTTACATTAGCAACCAGTTCGAATACTGCACTTACAGTCAAACTTCCACTCCCCACAGCAGTTACAGAAAAACTATCCCCTGCATATCTGGATTGCAAAATGACTTCTCCGTTAGAGCCTACTACGGCCCTGGTAAGATCAGAATTAGAATTGATCAAATCAACTACTGCTTTGGCTACTTCATTAACCGTGGTTTCGGACGCAGATTTAGTATATTGGATAACCTCGTTACTACCTGAAGGATTTACAGGACTGATAGTTACGGTAAGAGTGTCCCCGTTATCGCCTACAGCAGTTACACTAAAAGAGAACACTTGCTTTTCACTAGCAGACCAGCTATTGCCATCTGTAGTAATCGTAACTAGCAAAGTTCCCGTTTCTGCATCATCAGCAGAATTGGGCACAGACCCGCTAAATATCTGTAAAACACAATCAGTTAATAAACTTTTGAGATTATCCCCAACCGCCAAAGCTTTTGCTAAACCAGTTGAAATCTTTACATTTCCCATTTACTTACCTCCAAAAATGAAAACGTTTTCACTTCTTTAACGCATCTAAAAACACTAAATACTGGCCATAATCATTTGATACTAAAGCGATATGTACATAGTCAAAATGCTCCAATGCATTTGGGTGAGACTCAGTTAAAGGCAATAATCCTGTTTCTGTAGCCAGGAATATTCCTTTATGAGTAGGAATAACTACAATTTGAGTTCCAGAAGGAAGTTCATCTGATGCAGGCCGAGCCAAAACTCCTACTCCTATCGACCCAAGCGCAGGAGCACTAACTACTTTTTGTATGACTGGTTTTGTTCCCTGAAATCTTATCACATAAACAGCTTCTGTAGTAGAAATGTACACCGCCCATTTACATACTACAGACGAAGGACTTACGCTCACAGCAGTAATTAGTTGTTTAAAAGTAATAGGTCGAATTGAATCGTCCTCATAATGTTCGCCGCCATCAATACGAAGAGAAGTAAAAGGAGGACTGTAATAAAGCCTATTACCTTCTGCCCTCCACTCTCTCCCTAAAGAAGTAAATTGAATAGACAATGGGGGAGGGTGCGCTTCTCCGATAAATTCTAATCCAGTTAATGCTTGAGTTTTAAGAGAACCCGAATCGGTAGGTAAGCCGTTAATCAAGAGGGGAAGCGGAGTCTTTTTAGACACCGCTACAAACTTAGGAGGAGTTCGTATCTCTCCTAAAAACAATTCTGTCTGAAATATAGGTTTCACAGCAACCCAGGATGTGTGTAAGTTTGTGATGTTGGAACATACTTGTTCCTATCTAATTCTCTGTTAATCTTTTCGATGTACGCATTCCAAAGAGTCTCGTATTTGGATGCAAAAGGACTAACTGTTTCTGAATCAGCTTTTTGAAAAGCAAACATTAACATCCCATAAAGCAAGTAATCAGTATATTCATCAGGAATAGCTGTTTGAATATGAGAAGAATCAGGAACAGCCGCCCCGTAGATAACAATCTCTTTATCATCTTCTTCGGGGGTCATATGTAAGACAATTTGTTTCGGGGCATAATCCAAACAATAATATTTGACTGTCCCCACAGTACCTCTTACAGATTTTATTCTGTCATAATCGACTTTAGTCAAATCATTTCCATTATAAGTAATGCTCAGAGGCAACAATAGCCTATCAGGATAGTTATACAAATACTGATTTGCTACAGAAAGAATAGGATCAAAGGTCTCCCTGTAAAGGAGAGTGCGGCGGCACATCTCCCTTACAGAAAGATAGTAATAAAATTCGAGATCAGGGTCTTCCCACAAGTAAGGAACTTCTGTGTCAAACAAAAGCTGCCTTACTCTTTGGACAAGCTCACTTCTGTTCATCGCCTTCTGGTCCTATCAAATCCACAGGTTCTTTGTCTTTTTTTATCCTTTTTTTAACCTTCTTCTTTGGCTCTAAGAGCACCATATCTTTCCTTTTGGCCAAAGCTTCAGTGTAGGCATAAACACGCCCAGTAGTTACTTGTTTCAGTAAACGCATTTCACCCTCCATTACCAAAGGGGGCACAAGGCCCCCTTATAATCAGACTATTCAAATTTAAATCCAAGTGCTCGGATTTTTACCTTACCTTTTACAGTAACAGCGCCAGAATAAGTAACGGTAATATCAATGGTGTCTGAGCCTGTATAGCGTTTCCCAGATGCGCCATAAGCATCCGTGCCTATAGCAGTGCATACTATAGTACCCGCACTTGCTTTGAGGTCCACGGCAGCATCAAACCCATCAGCATCATCGCCATCCCCAATATCAGCCGTAGCTGAAGTGGCAGCGTCAGAAGGGGTTACAATTTCTGTTTCAACAATAGGTATTCTCATTCCTTCTTTGACAGGAAGGGCTTGCACTGTATCCCCGCTACTTACGTTCAATGCGTCTAAATCAATAGTATTTTCCAATATAAACGCCGCACCTGCTCCCTTAAAGGGAACTTCTGCGGTATGACCACCAAGTCCATTGACTACAGCCATTGGTTACACCTCCTTATTAGACTAGAGCGTACAGAACGCCAAGACTTGCAGGTTGAATAACGTCAAAGTCATAAACGACTAGACCCTTCATGGCCTCCGCAAACGTGTCTTGTGGCCTATAGGTTTCTTCTCTGGTTAGTTGGGTAACGAATACCAAAGCCGATTTGTGCCCAAAGTAAATATAGGTACAATCAGAGCCGCCGTCATCTACGATGGGCAGTAAGTTAGAGATATAAATATGAAACCTATCAATATCTCCGATATAACCGCTACGAAGGATAGATTTTCCATCCCCTGTAATCGAGGCGTTTCTTAGATCAGATTTCTTGATCATACCTGCAATATGCGGAGGCATAACCATAAACCTATCAGTAGAAGGCCTATTTTGCTCATCCAAAACCACTCCGCAATCGACAATGTAGTCTAGGATACTGTCTTTTGTCAGAGTAATAGGAGAGCCAGTTTCGCCCAGGTTAAATTTCCCAGTTCTGGCTCCAGCAGAGCTTCCCTGGTTGGCATCGTCCACATCTGCATAAATTGTGGCGAATACTTCTGTATCCTGGGTTATCTTCAACTGTTCAGCGGCATCGTCCGCATACTTATCCATCATTTTGAGATCAAACTGCTTGATGTCGATCTCATCCAATGCAAAATTGTAGTATTTTGCTTTGTTAATACTAAACTCAACATACGGGCTTTCAGGGTATTCCAGTTCAAGCTTTTGGCCTTTACGATACTCTTTGATCGTAATGTTCGGAACGGTCCTGATATATACCGTATCGCCTTGCTCACGCACTTCGCCTACATAGTCTACAGACGAAATGTTCGCAACCGTACTGGCTGCATAAAATTTTTCAAGGGTTTTACCTGCAAAGATTACAGGAATGTTTTTAGTCGCATTATAATCAGGGTATCCTGGTACTTTTGCAACGGGCATGGTTGACCTCCTAGTCGATTACTCGATTTTCTCGGATAGCCTTCATAATCTCGGCTTCCATTTGAGCTTTTTGTTCTGGAGAATATCTGCCTAATGCAGAGTCCCTATAAAACTGAACGATTTCGTCCCGCCTTATTGGTCTGGGACTTTGCGGTTGAGAAACGGCAGCCTGTCTCCTCGGAGGTGCAACACTTGTCGAGGGCGGGCTAGGTTGGGAAGACGCTTGCTTTTCTTTCTTATAATCAAGAAAGAATTGAGCTACTTTGTGTGCGTCTCCCTGGTTAAAATATTCTAGCATTAATTCGTGCAAAGTCTTGTCTGTATAGGGGGCTGGACGCTGAAGCCAGTCAATAAAATCCTGGTCAGTGTTCAGTATCTCCCAATCAGGCACAAGACTTGTCAAAGTAGTCTTAAACGTAGTCTGAACAATAGGCTGAACTTTACTATTTACTGTTTCCTCTATGTTCGGAATTTCGTCTTTACGTACAAACTGAGAAGTATATTTAATAAGAGCGTCATAAACTTCTGGAAGGGTATCTTTAATAACAGCAAGAGGGTCTTCTTGAGAAGGAGCGGGCGGGGCCGGTTGTGGCTGAGATTGTACCATCTCTTCCAACGTAGCCAGCTTACCCTTCAAAAACTCATTTTCGGCCTGCAATGTTCTCAAAGATTCTTGCAATCTACCTATCTCAGTATTGTATTTGCCTTGCAGAGTTTTATATCTCTGCTCCCATACATCAGGAGAAGGCTCTGGAGTTGGCTCAGGTTCGGGTTTTGGTTCGGGTTCAGGCTGCGGCTCAGGTTCTGGAGAAGGTTCAGGGTTATCGTCATCGCCTTTGGTTTTACTCAAAAGCTCTTTCTCCAACTCCTTAGCTTTTTCTGCTTGTTTTTTCACTGCTTCTGGTATTGGCATAAATCCTCCTGTTGGTTAATAAGTTATTACCATACTATGAAATATATTTCAAATTCAAAACCTTATATTCATACTGTCCAGTTATTTCATCATCAGGCCCATAGGTAGCTGTAACAGTAACTACACGCCGTTCGTACTTATTATTAGCATCAATAATTCTATTCTCAGTAGGAGATAAAACAATTTCAATTGAAGGCCCTGGAGACACCGAAGTATTTCCTCTTATCTCTACATCATTAGTCAAACAATGAATGTTATAGGTCACCGCCTGAGGGCTTTCTACCTCCCCCTCTTTGTTCTTAAAAGTCAGAGACAAATAGGCTGTGCTATTTTCGTTTACTATTTTTTTCATAAGCCCTCTACGACAAGGTTATTTGAAGCTCAAGAGTCCATACTTGGCCCGAAGCTTTTGTTCCCTGATCTTCTACTCTTCTGTTCATCAATACATTAGCAGTAGCGCCATTTCTTACAGCGAATTCCTGCCAACTAAAATTAGCTGTACTTCCATCAAACTCAGCCCTAAAAGTCACTGTTTGACCAGAGCGTTGGGGATAGCCTGTTGACATTGACTGCCAAGCAGTGCTCGTTCCCTGCAAATCTGTTTGAGAGGCATCGGCAGCAGTAGTCCCATCACCTACCCCCAATTCAGCATTAGCGTTATTATAGGCTGTAGGAGACCCTAACCCGCAAATTAGGTCCCACATCTCGCCAATGCCTACGTTTAATAAAATATTGCCCTCTACAACCGAAACTGCGGGTAGCTCCCGACCCTCAGCGTCTATTACTGGTTTGGGAGTCTTGTTCTTAAAAGCTTCTTCATCAGGATAACGAGTTATTACCCACTTACTTTTGTGGCCGACTCTTTCTGTAACCATGATCTCCTCCTAAGTATAAAGTTTAAATTCAATTTTATTAGTTTTAAGCCCAAATTCAATATTTGGTTTCCTAAGCCTAAAAGATATACTAACTAGCTTAACAGCAGTATCATATTTTAAAACGACATCAGTAGCAACTCCTAAATCAGAAATGGACAGTATTGCTGTTATCTGCGCAATAAAGTCCAGCCCTTGCCCATAATCCTTAACTGGAACGTTGACTACAATACCGCTTAATGTATCCGCCCCTATTCCGCTATCAGTTATTACCTTTAAAGCAGTCTTAGCTATTGTTATAACTTCTGTTGAAGTTGCGGCGTCAGAAATAGTTAGAGCTACTTCTATTCCAATAGAGTCCGCCCCGGCTGCGTTATCTGCCACGCCTAAATCTACAGAAATAGAAGAAAGCGTGTCCGTGCCTTGCCCAGACTCAAATATGCTTTTAACTATTTCTGTCAGAACAGAAACTGCGTCTATAGCAGAACCAAGGTCTGATATAGGGATTCTAGCAGAGATAGAAGACAAAATATCGTTGCCTTCACCAGCATCAAACATAGCAAAAGATACATTCAAAAACGAAACACTGTCTGTCCCTAGCCCACTATCAGCAACTTGCTTTAAAAGTTCCTTTAAAACTGTTATCGCATCCAGACCAGAGGCAGTATCAGATAGTATCAAAGTTGCAGACACATTATGTATATTATCCTGGCCCGATGCAGAATCAGGAATAGCTACGTTTACAGCGATAGAAGAAACTATGTCGGAAGCAATGCCCGAATCATATATAGTTTTAAGAAGCTCTTTTAGAACTGAAACAACATCAGTACCTGTTCCAGTGTCTGAAACTGAAAGAGTTACAGTCAAAGACGAAATAGAATCAGAAGCTGCTCCAGTATCAGACACAGAAGCAGAAACCGACATAGGGGACAAAGTATCTGCGCCAGTACCAGAATCGCCTATACTTAACGCAGCTAAAAGTTGGGATAAAAAATCTGAGCCTGTGCCTTGGTCAGAAAGCCCAAATGATGCCTGGAGACTGGGAAGAGAGTCAGACCCCGCACCTGAATCGCTTAAAGCAAGAGATACTGCAATTTGGGATAAAGAATCAGAACCGCTCCCGCTATCGGAAACAACGATTTCACCTCCTCCCACCGCCCCAAGATCCACCATGTACCAGTATTGAGGGACGAGGATGAAGGAGTAGGGTTCGGCGTGGAGTTGAAGCACTTCACTATCTTCTAGAACACAATTATAAATATAACATTTTTCCCAACAAGCACGGATCTGATTGTTACCATTACTTCGACTACTTAAAGAAAGATATAAGTTTGTTGCCGTATTTGTTGGATTATAAGTGTAACTAATATTAGTTCGTAATTCTCTGTTAAAAAACGCTTTAAACGCCTTAACGGAAGCATTGCGTTTGCAAACAATAGTAGAAATGTTGGTTTGTAATTCCGATAAATTGATTTGAGTATCTATTGATTGGTTCTGCCCAGATGAATATTCATGAATGTAGTAAATATTGCCACCATTATTGTAGAGATAGAGAATACTATTCTCATCTTCTGTTTCTCCTGGACTTCCTTCTATCGCACAAAAACAACCCCCATCAGTTGCTTCTATTGCCTTAAAAGAAAGAATGACAGTTAAATCATTCAATATTTTGTACTTTGAAGATTGACTTTCAAGATACCCATTCGTTCCAGAATCTAAAACATTATTGCTCCAATTAAAGTCATTATTTCCTATCAGAGATTTTGCTTCTACTAAATCAAAAACTTTGTTCCCCCCTCCCTCATTAAACAACCAACATCCCACCAATCCCTGCGCCAAAGGATGCGTAGGATCAATCCTGCTGCCATAAGGCGGTTTCTTTCGAGGGTCTGGGTTTCTGACAAAGCGAAACATTTTACGACACCGTTTGTCCGTACATCTTGTATTTTAAAGTGTTACCATTGGAAGCCAATGTAGCATCTGTTTCATTCTTCACTAAAATTTTAAAGTTGCCGTTAGGGGCCAAAACACTTCTCGCTACAACATGTTGTTCTCCACTAATTTCTCTAAGAGGAAAGTTTGCGTCTGGCATCCGAGCAGGTTCGACACTTGATTCGCCATCTTCAAAATTTGTGCCGTCACTCAATTTGGGTAAAAACCAAACACGAATCACAGGATTGCTTGAGCTTTGTAAATCAACTGATGCTAAGTTTAACTCAAGGTCAATGAACATATATCTGTTTGTGTCATTGCTTATTTCACTACTTAATGCTAACCCTTCGTCGGCTAAGCTATCCAATTCTGAGCTTAAAGCTGTAGCCCAACTACTAGGTGTTTCCCATCTAACGTTTGCCATCCTCTGTCCTCCTAAATCTTGCTATAGTCTATCTCCTCGAGCACTGAATCTATCTTTGACTTTATAGTGTTTATAGTCTCTTGCCTTTCTTTGTATCGTTTAATTTCTTTGGCAAACTTCTCTTGCAAGACAGTGTCTCCATCTTTAGGATTATGGATCACCGTAAATGTCTGATAGATCGGGTTTCCCTTTTCGTCTGTTCCGATTTGAAGAGAAGTTTCTTCTGCTGTTATGATGAAAGTGCCGTTGTCTCGTTTTGATATGTGCTTGGTTTTGAGGGCCATTCCCTACCTCCCATACTAAAATTAAAGCTCTTTTCTTATCTCTTTCCATTGACCGTTTTTTCTGTGTCTTTTCCATCTCACAAATTTAAATCCCTCATTTTTTAAAACTTTCCGCACCTGACTTCTAAATCTTACTAAGGAAGTAAAATCAGTTGTATACGCTCCCAACAAATAAGCTTCTTCAGGTCTTTGCTCTTGTGCTACACAAGCCATTTCATAGGGATCACCATACGCCTTAAAATCCTTACCCAATCGCATTATCCCTATTCTTCCCTTTACTTGATCTATCCACTCAATCCCAACACCCATAGGTTATTCCTTATAAAATCTCTATTATGTTTTCTCACTTTAACATATAAATATACTTTCCACGTTCTCTCTTCCACATTTGAAACCGCTTAATTGGACGAGTATCCACATGAAAACCAATAGGCAGAAGTTTACCATTCCAATGCCAATCAAAATAAAAGCCTATCCCCCCAAAAGCAAACAACGAGACATAATAAGCCTGCTCTCTAGGAGAAGCGTCGGTAATGAAATGAAAATCTACTGCTTTGCATCCCATGTCTTTTCTGTGATAACTATGGGGAGCATGGCCCCAGCTACCGTCTACGTCTACTGCACCCCCAACTTTACCATGAATAATCATGGGCCACTTAGTATAGAGACGCAACCCCACTAACTTATGTATCAGATGAGAATCTATGAGATCGCCAGAACCTGGGTATTTGGGATCGTCAAATTCTTCTCGTACAAATACTTTGTCAGGTATGGCATCCCAGTTAACCATCTCATTTCCTCCTACGCTTAGACGCCGTTTGCCTGCCTTTTTTAAGAGGGCCTTTAAATGCAAAGACCGCAGCCTTTTTAGCTTCGGGGCCATACTTCCCTGCCAATGCAGCCTTTACTTTAGACTGAGGTATTTTCTTATCTTGAGGCACTCCCAAAAGACGATGAAGTTTCCCTTTAGTAAAGGAAAGAGGTTTCTTGCCTTTAGCCCTGATAGTGACCTTTTCCCCCACTTTAGGTGTTTTTCTTCTTGCCATTCTTTCGTCTCCTTTTGCGTTTGGATTTAGGAGGCTTGCCTGTTTTTAAAGACAAACCCGTAGCTGCTTGACAAATTCTAGCAGCACTGGCTTTGCTTTTTCCTTGTCTGCGAAGCTTAGTATAGCACCGCTCTACTTTAGTACCTTTGGGCATAAATTAGTCTTTAACCCCCCTAATATGCTCTTCAACTCTCCCCACAAACTTCATTAGCTTTTGAAGCTCGTGGTTATGGTTTCGATTGTTATTAAGCATTTCTGTACGTAAATCAGCAATCATTGCTTTAACTTCGCCCAACTGAACTGTAACACTATTTCCACATCTGTTATGTTGTTCCATACATTCCGACCTCGGCATATAAACTAATGTACCGTCAGGGTTGTAAAGCCCTCCTTTTAGCTGTTTGATTTCTTGTTCGTGTGTTTCCAGATTTTGTTTGACTTTCCCCCAGACATAGGCCAGCCCCATCAAGCTTCCACACAAACTTAGTAGCGGCCCCAACAGTTCGTATACTGCCATCCATATTGCCTCCAAAAATGAAAACGTTTTCACTTAGCTAATGAGAATTCAGTTCATCCAACAAAAGCTCAGATACAGATTCTGCTTTCTTAATAGCGGCATCAATTTGGTCTGGAGTCATTGATTCAACTTGCTTAATAGTAGCCAAAGCAGTTAGCGCTACGTCCGACAAAAGTTTAATCAGAAGAAGAGTATTTTCTTTCATGAAGAACCTCCTAATACAGGAATTAAGGCATCCAGTAGTTTATTTTTTAGCTCCAAATAACGTTGTTGCTGTTCTATCCCTGGCTGCCCTTGCTTCAAAGAAGCGCCCCACAAATCCAAAACATTCCCTGCCTCTTTAAATAAGGAATCGACTTTTTCTTTCCACTCGGCCTGTACTTCAGCAGTAGCTTGGTTGTAGTAAGAAAGATACTGGCGAAGCAGGGTATTAAACTCAATACGAGCTTGAAGGTAAGCTGTCTTGGGATTGGCAGGAGTAGTAACACAAGCAGCCATTACCAATAACAATAATACTAATACGAGTTTACGTTTCACAGCGACTCCCTCCTTTTAAGACGATGAATAGTAGCTTCCATCTTGGTTTCCAGGTATTTTTCCATATCCCCAGTAACCATCTGCAAAGCTTTTACAACCTGTGGGCTTAAATTCTCTTTCAGCCTTTTCAAAGCTTTGGTTTTAATTAGTTGGCGTTCCTGGTCACTAAGCTTCCCATCAGAAAGCATAGGACGGACAGTCTGCTCCATATGCTGGACAACATCATAAACAGCGTCTTCAACCATGCTAATAGCGTTGTCCGCCTTCTCAGATTTGATCTTGTTTTTAAGCCAAGCAGTTACCATAGTAAGAACCAAACCTACCATAGTAACCACAAACGTAATGAAATAAGGGGCTACCGCAGCTATAATTTGTCTTACAAATTCTTCCATTTTACACCTCCACAAAATTTATACTTTTACTTTTGTTTTAGTTTCCTCCATATCAAGCATATCATTCACAATTTTCAGATATGCGCTCCCTACGCCACGTAAGAAATTGAGGCGGTTGGTCTCTTCGCACGCCAGCAATTTCAATAAAACATTATCCAGTTCTCGCCTAAAATAACTATTAAGCGCCTCAAATACTTGAGGATTGGCTCCTTTTAAACGTTTAAATTCGTCTCTCATATAGCTACCCTCCCGTTTTCATTTACATAATTAGAAACGCCCATACCAAGCTGCACCGCTTTATTCTGAGGTACATTTATAGGACTTTGTTGCTGAGCAAATTGAGCCTGCGTTTCCTCAATTAGAGGGCGAAGCATTTGTTGTAAGTCAGCTTCGTAGCCAAATATCCTATCAGGGTCAAATCCAGTAGCTTTGGCAGCAGAAGTAAGCAAGTAACGCCTGCCTTCTAAAGGAACCAGATTTTGGTCAAGAGGATTGCTAACCACTCGCAGAAATTCCAAGGCCCTTGTAGCTTCCATTTCTCTTTCAGACAAGGAAATAGAGCCTTTGGTTCTGATTTTAAGATCAGGAATGTCTGTAACATTCGCCTCTTTTATTAAGGTATAATATTGCCGTTTCACAATTGGCTCAATAATCCCTTTATCTATATTTCTCAATACAGCCTTGATTCCACGTGTGGCGTTGTTTGTAAGCATTGACAACCCTGTAGCTGTGTTATGCGTAGGAATAAGATTGGCACACAAAAACAAATGGTCGGGGCTAGAAACTTTTATACAGGTAGTAGTACCTTCGCCCAGCAATTCTATCCCTCTGATATAAACAAACCATGTAGGACGTTTTCCACCTTTTACTGCTTCCTTCTTTCGAGGCAAAGTGAAAACGTTTTCACTCAGAGAAAAATATAACCTATAATTCTTCTTTCTATGAATTGTACGGCCTTTAATTTCGCCTTCTCCTTCAGGGTACTCTGTTATAGTTCCCGCCCAACCACCAAGAGAAATCACAAGAAACTTTACTTGCTCTATCAGCTTTCTGGATGAAGAAGATAAAAATACTCGCCCTTCGCTGGTGTAACCATCTGTGTCCATAAGCCCACGCAGCAAAGCCAATCGAACGTCTACCGTATTAAACAGATAGTCCTCTGGAATGAATTTATCTGGTGCGGTCGTATCTCCCAAACCATAGAACCTCAACCACTTCTTTACGCCTTTAACTGTATAAGAAACAGCAGTTTTAGCAGAATTATAACTGGGCTTTCCTACACTATAGGCCAACTGGCTAATTATATGTTCGCTGTCTTCTGTATTTAGATGAATTCTGCCTCGATTGTCTCCGTCTCCTAAAATTACACCCAAAGTATAAGGGTCTATCTTCACTTCACGTTTAGGAAACTGTACTGGTTTTATCTTGGACACTGCCCATTTTGGTCTTAAACCTTTACTCTTACGACCGTTATCTTGTCTAAATATTCCTTTATTCAATAGTTCGGCTAAAGTCAGAGTTTGCCAACTACTCTTCCTAGAAGGCTTACTAGATACAGTCCATAAATGATCTGCATCGCAATCAATTGTAAATCCATTACTAAAATGCACTCGATAGATTAAACGTTTTCCTTTCTGTGGGTAAACTCCCAGAACTTCATAAAACTTGCCATCGGTCCCTGCCACCTTATCTCCCACTTCGATAGAAGAAATAGGTTTGGCTCCAGTCTCAGTTAGAACTAATTCATAGTCTGCCAAAGCTCGACCTGCTCCGCCAACTGTAATATCACCATGAGCATAGCTGGGAATGCCGCAAGTCTCATCAGCCAACTTTAGATAATAGGCCATAACAGTAGACAAACGATCTGCGGTCAGTTGAGGCTGAAAGAATCGGTATGCAGGAGCGGAGTTAAGAGCGGAGTCATGAGCATCATACATATGCCAGGGAATAATCATCTTAGGCTGACTCGGATCGACTCTATCTATGTTGCGCTCTACCATAGGCCCCGAAGACATAGCAGCGTTAACTACTACAGACCTGGCAAAAGCATTAACAGAATCTTGAATAGGAGCCAATACTTCTGGCAGAGCCTGCCCCCAAAAAGAATCGGGAATATCTATAAAAGAAGCTTTTGCGTAGGGTTTAAGCCCCAAAGGATTTTCATTCAAAACTGCTTTGATTACATAATCCTCAATTACCCATACCGTAGCTTCATAGTAAGCGTTACTGCTCGGAACACTTATACCAAAATCTTTTAATAAAGAGCCTTTGACTGGCCCCCAAAATTCCAACACGTCGATATATTCATAATCCGAAGAAGAGGCAAATTCATTGCCTTCCAGCGCTTCCTTATCCAACCCATAGTTCATATGGTGAAATTTATATCCGTGCTCATACCTATCTAATACCTCTGTAAGTATTTTAGAATTATACCCTGGCATCCCGATCATATCATAAAGATCGTTAGGTAAGAGGGGCACGACTTCTATAAAATAATTTTCAAAGCCACTGGAATAAGGAGCAGGATATGCGTTAAAAGGAGATACTCTATTAAAGGTATAGATTACTTTGTTCTTTGGCTCCAACCCATATTTAGTCCTCACATATCCTTTCTCTTTCCTCAGAATTCCACCTTTAATTATAGCAGTAGGAAAGATTGCAATGTCTACGCACATCGCAGAAAGAGCTTCGGGAAGTCCTCCTTCAATAAATACATCGTCTAATTTTTTCTTGAATCCTTCGGCCAACTTTTTAGACCATTTATCTATTTCTATTTTAATTTCCTTTTCAGCCAAGTTCTTAGCGTCGAGGGCCATAGATTGCAGCTCGTTAAAAGGCAACAATTCCACCATCGGCATAATGGTATCGTATACTCTTCGTGCCAAAGCATGTTGAACTTCTAAAGGTAATTCTGGAATAGGAGTAGGAGTTATGTCATAAGGAAGGTCAGGAGTTTGAAAGAGAACGTCAACTAGCCAAGCTGTCAAGGCTCGCACCTTTATAGAAGTAAGAGGAATATAAATAGGAGGAGCGTCTATGGATTTAATTTCCTGTAATTTCTGGGGGGAATACTCGGACTTGAAGCGTTGTAGGCAGTCTATTAATCTCTCTTCTATTCCAACTTTGGCTCTTCTGGCTTCCTCAAATTTACTTAAAACATAATTAGACAAATTAGACAATACATATTGATCTTGGGTTTTAAGCTCCACCATTTCGGTAAATGGTTCTTCTGGAAGGAGCGCAGAAGACATATCTTTAACAGGTACAAAGGATACCATTATTTAACTCCTTAGTAATAACCCGTTCCAGCCAGTCTTGTAGGAGACGAATCCCTGACTGGCAAATCTGTTCTAGTATTTATACTATTAATTGTATGGCCCAACGCCGCATATTGAAGAGCATCCGCCACATGGGAGTATTTATCTTTAACAGGCGCAGTAGCATACCGCTCCCCGCCTATGCTTATTTTCTTCAATTTATACTTTGTCTTCAAGGCTTTTCTTAAAGTAATACAAGTAGGAGATAGCAAAAACGCAGGCCGAGCTTCCTCCCCAGAAGAAGGGTCAATACGAGATAGATATTGGTTTACTGCATTGATTCTTAACTGGATAGAATTGGAAAACGCAGGATATGCTCGTATCCCTAATTGATTAAGTACCTGAAAGCAAGTACGTCCGTCTGTTTGGGATGTCCCTCGCCCCGCAGGGTCACCTATTATAATATAATGCTTAAATTTGTATTTCTCAGAGGAAAGGAAAGGCAATAGGAACATTCTAGTAAACTCGCCAATATCAATCGGCTCAAACACAACCACTTCATCAAGAACCAATAGCCTGCCTGGGGGTTGTTGGGTAATAACAGCAGCAGGAGTAAGCCCAAAATCCATACCTATTATTAAAGTATTCATACCTGGAAGCGGGGCCAACGGCTCTTTAGCACAATGAACTTTGTCATTGTACAGCGTAAAAACGGGCATCCCTTCTCTCAGGGACCCATATTTGCCATGCACATAAATATCAATCCATTCGGGGTCTTTACCTGTTACCAAGTCTTCATAATAATTCTGAGGCAAATTATTAATATTTTCAGCTTCAGGAGATAACCCAGACGGTTGGTGGAATATTTCCGCCTTTTCTGGTCTATCCTCTTCAAAGTATTTATAAAACCAATGATCAGTATCAGGCGGGTTGGTATCCAATAAAATACCAGACCAAGTAGGGCCATAAATAACATTGCCTTCAGAATCACGAATAGTAGGAGGGTATCTCAGCCTGGACTCTAAATTATCAAATATTTCTTTGGGTATCTCTCGTGCCTCGTTTATCCACCCAGCAGTAACCTCTAAAGACAGCAAATTAGCAATGTGCTCAGGACGATCTAAGGCTCTAAGCAACCACTCAGAATGGATTATAGTCCCGTCTTCCTTTTGGACATGAATGGTGTAAGAATGCTCGGACTCTTTCCACTCTGCGAACGACAACCATTCATCTATAGTTTTCTTAGTAGTGTCCTTCAGTTGTCTATAAGTTTGAGAACATAATACTGGTTTTCCATTTCTCCGAACCAGAACAACGTGACTCGGAACTTCTACACAATATACAAAACCTTTATAAAACTGCGCACGCCATTGAGAAGGATTTATTGCTACTTCTTTTTCTGGAGAGCACATAAATCGTGTAAAAGTGCCAAAACAATCTTTTGCAAATACTAAACTATAATTTTCTGCATCTTTTGTGCGAACAAACAATTTATGATCTGGAGTTACAAGAAAATCAATCTCATCAGAACGAACACCGATCATTCTTCCTTCATAAGGAGCGCAATAATAATAAATAGGATAAACAAATTCTAATCTATCTGTTGAAGGATTATATTGAGCAACCTTGTCCTCTGAAAGAAGGTCTTTAAATAAGACCCATCCCCGTTGTTCAGTCAAAATTTCGGTATCGTCCGAATAACAATTTCTTATTATAACAAATCGTGTGTAACGAACCCCTTCGGGGTCAGGTTGTTGCTCGGAAGCAACCTTCAATAAAGTAATAACACACCCGCTAGATTTGCCAGAACCATAAGGCCCTATTATGGCACGTATTTTCTTGTCAGATAGATAGAACTTTCGGACAGTTGGCACGTCATCAAAGTTATAAACTTTTTGTACTTTCACCAACTACTCCTCTAACCTTAAATAGAGTAACTCCTCTTTCCGCCTTTCATATAATTCTGGGTCAGAAACACCGTCAATTTTAGACCAAGACATAAAAAAGCTTTTGACAGCCTCAAAATTTCCAGACTCCAAAGCCTTTCTTAGTTTGGACCTCTTAAATGTAACTATACCAATTTGATGAATAAGGGAAATAAGGCCAGGATTAATCGGAAGGTTCTCTTGTTCGAGAAAACGAATTATGGCTGAAATGTCTTCTTTGAGCAAAAAATTAGCCTCACTTTGAGTAAGGCTAAGCGGATGATCATACCCAATTCTTAACAATCCAATTTTATTTCTGCTTGGAAACTTCCGTAAAGGCTCAAACTTCTTTATAAGAGAAAAAGTTTCTTCTAGCATTTGGTATAATCTCCGAGTAACTAAGTACCACGGATTATACCAAATATACAATAAATGTCTACTCTTTTACACGCTCAATGGTGACAAACTTGTTACCGCACTCTTTACAGACCTTGATCCTTCTATGGCCGAAGCTAAAGCCTTTAGAATAGATAATCCTAGCTTTCGTGGCTCCGCACTTAGGGCACGGAGGCCCAGCAACATATCTAGCCAGAGCACGACCTTTAGAAGGGAGATTAAGCTGATTTAAGCAACTATATAACGAGCCTCGGCTAACCCCCAATAAAGAATGTAAATCTTGTATACTCTTGCTCTGGCGATAATATAAATCAATTATCAAGTCTCTAATATTATCAAAGCCATGTTTTTTAGCTAATTCGTCCCAATCAACTTTCATTGGTTTCCTCCATAAGGTTTTACTTTGTCTTTATAAAAATGAAGATTCCATTGGTCCCTCCAGACTAATTCCTTTTCTATATTAGAAGCCAAATCGTCATAAGCCTCCAAAAACCAATCCTGGCCAAGTAACCAAGACAAATAACCTGTATTTATTAACGCTATAGAAATACCCCTGTATTTTCCAAACGGCATTTTAGTTTCTGAAAACGTTTTCACTTTTATCCCTCACTGAATTTTGTTAAACAATTGATCTATCAAATCTAAACTCTTCTTTTTGTTTTCATAAGCAATGGCCCGCCGCAATTCGTACAAATCTTTTATGAAATCAGAATATAGAACATGTTTAAGTTCGTCCCTCACTCTTTTAATCATATGATTTAATTCAGAAGGTTGGCAGTAAACCGACCAGTAATAACTAACCCCAATTCTATACTGCTTCTCTGTTTCTAAAGAAACAGAACAATTGTCCTCTTCTTCTATTAAAAAAGCATCAAGATGAGGTAGCTGTAGTTTTTTGTTGCCAGTCCAAATTGCTTCAATCCGATCTAAGAGATTCATCAGTACGCTCCTTTTCTCTAATGCGTCTTATTTCTTTGCCCAGCATTCTACCTATTTCCATCCATACTCCATGAATAGCCGCCACCTCGTCACTACTTTCCCTAGCTTTGGCAGCGGCTAATATATCGTTAACTATCAGTTCCAGAAAGTTCAGCTTCATCGTTTATAACCACTTCTTTTGTTGTAAATTTAGTCCCGCAAGAGTTACAAATTCTATGCCTGATTACGCCCGACTTAGTTCTGACAGAATGTCTCACTTTTGAATTTCCTATAGAACATTTGGGGCATCCAGGCCCCGACCTTATCTTAGCTCGGCTTCTTGTGGGTATCCCGTACTTTACAAGAGCGGTCCAGACTGATGTATTTGACACAATTAATTTATCTGCTATTTCTAATGTTGATAGCTTTTTATCCCAGTAAAGATGCTCCAAAAGTTCTTTTGGTGTATTAAACCCATGCTTAATCGCCATTCCTTCCCAATCTATCATCCCAATCCTCCTTTGCTAATAACATGGCATACAAAGCTATATTACAACAATTCGTAACAAGCCTCTTTGAATTACCACTAATGATAGTTTCTACCAGGTTGTCTACCTCGATTTTTAATCGAAGTAATAAATCAGAGCGATCTATATAACCCCAATCATTATTCTGGTAAAACACTCGTTCCATTTCATTCGCAAACTTTAGAATATCCGTCTTCAACAGAATCCTCCCCGTACAAAGCAAGAATCAATAAACTATAAACTGCATTGTCGAGTAGAGTATCTTCTAAGCTTTCATCAGTTACATAAGCCTTGCCCCGCTTGACAAGGGATTTAATTCGCCCCCACTTGTCCGTAAGTCGAACCAAAGCGCCTTTCCAAGCAGGAACCCCAGTCACTTCCTCAGAAAATTTGAAATTACCTAAAGGGTCTCCATCTCCATAATCTAAATTCTTTTTAGCATGAATCAATGCCATTTTCCCAAGACCTTTATAGAACAAAGAATGCCCAGGCAGTCCTGGTGACGGCCTAACTGTTACTGCATTTCCTTCAATATCCATTACTATTTCAATTCGGTGTTCCATAGTAATCCTCCGTTTCTACTAATTTTACGTCTGTTATAATGCCATTATCGTCTCTATGAAATTCAAGTACAAAAATTGGCGGGCGCATTCCCAAAGGAACGACACTTAAATGAGGACAAATGAAATAAACAAAGACTTCATTCGTAGCCAAATTAGTATTGACCTGAATAGGTACTATCTTTAGTTTATGAAAGATTTCTCCAATAACAGCGGCGCCCTTTGCATAAAGAGAATAATCAATGCGCAAAATTCCCATCCTACGATCTATTTTTTCTATATCATCAAACGTAGCCTCAAGTTTCCCAGTAGATAAAACTATCTTTTTTAATTCAGGCATTATTTACTCCTTTCCTCCAGTGAAAACGTTTTCACTTTTAAAAGCTCGTCCATCTGGAAAACACTCATTAACTGATAGCCATGTTTAGCAAGTTTCTTTTGCGCTCCTTCTTGACGATCAACAAGAACTACGACTTTAGTTATTTCTGTCCAAGGAGACAGGTCATTAATTATTTGGATTGCCCTTATTAAAGAACGCCCTGTAGTTGCAACATCATCAATAATTGCTACTTTCTTTCCAAGACATCCTTCAATCCATTTACCAAGCCCATGTTTTTTAGGTTCTTTTCTAACTATAAAAGTACGATAGTTTTCTAAAGCTGCGAGCGCTCCCAAAATAGGAACTGCCCCAAGTATTGGCCCGCCCACAGCATCAACAGGACCAATCATTTTTCCCATAATTTTAGCTGCCAACTTTGCACCTTCAGGAAGTGTGGTTACCGCCCTAACATCTACATAATAGCGGCTGGTCTTCCCTGATGACAGCTTAATTCCGTCAAATCTAAATATACAATTAGTTAGAAGAGATTTAAGTGCAGCTCTTTCTTTGTATAAATCCATCATTCCTCCTTTTCTCTTCCTTTATCAGCAATCATCATTGCCACATTTGCTACATCCGCACATTCTTCTAGTATATTTTCTTCCAGTGGAATCTCTTCAGTAAGAGCTTCATGTAGTTCGAGTAGCTCTTGAACCAAGCGGGCGTACAACCACAAACGAGACTCCTCTTTCCATCCACTAATGCCTTTTTCATTGTCATATTTACGCAGCTTGGATTCCATTACTTCCGCAAACCACTTAACCTCTGGTCTTAAATCAATTGCCATGACTATTCTCTCCTTTCAATTCAGGTGGAAATTGTTTATCCAAACAGGTGAAACCTGCTGCTCCCTTATGACCACCACCGCCGTACTTCTTGGCTATTCTGCTAACATCTATGTCAGGTTTATTGGCATACAAAGAAACTATCCAATTTTTACCACTGAATACATAGGTTACAAAAATGTCCGCATCTTTTGCGCCTGGGGCATTTTCAAACGTCATGCTATTGACAATGCCTCTGTTCAGCACAAGGGCTTTGTAGCCCTCAAAAACAGCAGGGTAAGCATGCCTAGCGCAATATTTGGTGTCTATCTGTTTTTGGTATTTGAGAATAACCTTGCCTTCCTCCAAAATCTTGTCAAAAGCGAAAAACGAACTGCTAAACAATTGCCCCCACAACTTCATCCCTTCTTCTGTGGCAGGATCGGTCTCTCTCAGTCTCATGCCGTACTGGAAAGGCAAGGTGTCAGGATCGCTATGGTCCCAAACATCGTATTTGGCAAGAAGTTTTACAGGTTTAGGTATAGGCAAATGTGAATTTATAAATTCCCAAGTCAAAGAGCATGCCCCTATACCTATACGCCTCAGGCCACGTACAACAAAACCTCTCTTCTCTGCTTCTTCCAAAGCGGTCTTGTGGTGGTCAATCCAGATGAGCTTACATTTCTCAGCTAGCTCAACCATTTGGTCAAAAGGCTGTAAAGTAAAATCCACCATATAAACCGTTCCACCTTCTTTGATCTTGTCTATAGGAAATCTAGCCCCGTAGTCAATAGGCCACATTTCGCACTCAGGGTAATGAAATTTAACGATTGCGCCTGAACAATGACCGTCTAAATCACTTGAATGGTAAAAACATTTCATAACTTATCTCTCCTTTTTTACTGCTCAGCTATTTCTTCCTTACTCCTTCGATCTCTTGTTAATAAAACGTCCAATCTGTCTCCATCTTGGAGGTAAATTGGAGTTTCCTTGTCTGGAAAGACGATTTTAATCTTTTCAGTATCAGCAATAACTTCAAATTCAACGTCTTCATCATTATGTTTGACTTTCACTGATGTTTTCATACCCAATTGCCCTTCTTTACTATCTTACTATCCATGTAGCAGCACCCCATACTCCTTATATAATTGGGGATAAGCTTGTTTAACCGTCCAACAAAAACCAAATAAAAGTCGGATATATGATTTCTCATCATACATACGATAATATCTAGCCCAATTAAGATCTCCACAGTCAATAGCCTGTCTAGCCAACGAGCCAGCCATAATCAACGCACGAGTTTTTATCATAAAAACTATCTCACTTCTTATTAAGAAATAAACAGATATAAACAATAAACCAAAAGATATAACAAAAAACATACCCCCTCCTAATTATTTATAGGGTCTTTTTCCTTTAGCGTGCCTACCAACTGAACAGCCAATAAAAACCCAGCAAGTATGTCCTGGGGCGTCATCCTCCCAGACAACATACTTTTAGCAATGGCGCTTACCATATAATGAAATTCCACATCGTTCTGATACCTTTCCGTGGCTTCTTGCAAATCAACATGAACTATTTCCATCTTTACTCTCCTTCATATTCAAAAACTTTACTACAGTTTCAAACTTTTCCAGTAAATCTTGTTTCGTAACTTCAATAGCAGGAAGGTTTATCCTTACATGCCTCCTCAAACTTCTATGATTACAAGTAGGGCACGTACTGTATTCTCCTATCATTAAACTGTGCCCATATTCTTCTTCCTTTACGAAGACTTTGAACCGCACTTCCATGTTTCTACCTCCATTTCTAATTCAATTCCATTGGTTTCGAGGGCGGCGACATACCTATTATATATAGAGCATGATTTACATGCTCCAATTGGTATCAGTCCTTTGTCCCCTCTCTTCGGGCAGCGTACATAAATTTTTTCGCCTTCAAATATTCCCCTCTGCGACCTACACATACTCTCTGCCCCCCTGGGGCCACCTTATACATCTTCTCCCTAATAGAAAAATCCCCATATACTTTCCTCCTCAACTCTTTTGCTTTCTTTCCTCTCATAGCACATCCTTTCTTTTCAATCTATTTTTAGTTGGATAATTTTAGGCTTCCCATTTTCCAGCTTTAACAGTGTCGCCACAATGTACGGAGATATACGTATACTTCCTTCTGTAGGAACAAGCGAATTTTTAATATCAATACAGGGTTTCAACTCTATGGCCGTGTTATCGGTAAAAACGAGGACTGCTTCAGGCCATTTATCAGTGTTAACCTCTTTGATGGTCTTACCTATCAAAAACTCTTTCATTGGTTTGAGACATAACCATGCCATTTCTTTCTCCTTTCTTTTAATTAGTGCTTTATTTTCCAATTCTCTCACCTAAACACCTCCTTTCATCTTGCATTTTATAACTTAAATGGACAATTCTCATATGTGCATTCCTGAATGCTGCTGAGCTTACTACAATAATACTTTTTACTGTAATACTGAGGTCTCAAAATGCGGTATCTGAAACCACACTCATTCGAGTCTTTCCTTAGAACAATAGCCACTCTCCAACTTTCGGGCGGCTCGTCAATTCTCTCATAGATTTTCATAAAAATATCAGGCTTGCAGGGATAAAGCTCGCCATTGACACCAAAAACAATATAATCACCTTTAGTTGCTCGCATAGTGCCTCCCGAAGTCGAGATTATCAAATCTCCATTATCAGCTTTAGCAAACCGACGGTCCCTCGCTTTCAATGCTTCCAAAAGTTCGGGCGTAAACTCCCCTACCCACTTTTCCGCTTTTACTATTACTGGTTTCTTTTTGTACTTTTCCATCAGTACCTCCTTTTTATTTTTTAACAATAATATAACACACATTATATTAAAGTCAAGAAAAATATTTCAACGAACTGAAAACATTTTCAATAGCGAATTTCGGGGAGCACAACCACTTCTAATTGAAAATATTTTCACTTTCATTTCGTAACTGAAAATATTTTCACCTTAAGAATGAAAACGTTTTCACTCGTGATTGAAAATATTTTCACTCCCATTTTTACAGTTTATATGAGGAGTTTATATAATTCGTATAAGAGGTTTGATATGAGAATTTGATATGAGAGGTTTTATGCAATTTGTATAAGAAGATTTCATATGAGAGGTTTGATAAAAAACGCCCACGCCCTCAAAAAACAACCCCCTAGGTGTCCGATACCCTAGGGGGATTGAAAAGGCCTATAGAAGACTACTACCTTGTTTCTTTTTCTTGGCTTTCTTTTTGTACGCTAGCATGTTACCAGACAATGTTGTGTTTCCATCACTGCTAAATATTTGTACCCAAAGAAAATGTAAACTTTTCTCTTTTTCTACAGGCTCCAACTCTATTTTTTTCTTGCCGTAAATAAGGCATTTATTTTCCAAATCTACCACCAACTTTCCGTCCGTTAATTCGCTTTTCCGGTCTCCTGATTTAACGAACGCCTTTACGCCTTTAATCGTAATCTCCATCTCTAAATCCCCCTTTTACTATTCATCGGCACCCCGCAAAGCAGGGTTATTGCCGATGTTTTGACAACAATATAACCCAATCGAAAAAACATTGCAAACCACCAGGGGGCGTCTAGTCTCTCTTATTAAATAGGTATAAGAAACTAGCACACTCCCCAGTGGTATGGAGTTTTAATAGCACGTCCCGCCGCACTCGTTGGAACGTGCAATGATTCTTTGCGTCCACGATCCCAAATCGGGATAGAGATCAAAAAGCTCTTCCCTAGAAATAGTCTCAACCTCAGTTATTTCTACGTCGTGCACTCCAGGTTTATCCCCCAGCGCCCACGACGTATATTCTACCTCGAAGGCAGGGCCGTCTAGGCATACTATTAATCCCCGCCTATTGTTTTTATACTTATTAAACGCCCTTCTGGCTTGCTCTGGCCTAAGAAATACCTTAAACCAATTAATAGCAAAGTCGTCTCTGAATACACAAATTCCGTATTTTTTCATAGCTAAACCCTCCTTTCGTGTTTTTGGCCACAGCCTATCACAAGTGGATTTTCAGTTGCAAACCTACACTAGTCTTTCTCCATTTCTACTCTCGCTAATAACTTTCTAGGCCTGGGGTAATTGCTGCCCCCATTCTCCCATACTGAAAAAACTATTTGTTTTGTAGTGTCGTTGTATTGTGCTTCAACGATTATGCCTTTTCCCCACGTGTTCAGTCGAACACAACCCCATTTATTTGCCAATCTGCTAGTCTTCTTTGCTCGATCGCTTTCTATAATTAGCTGAAACCTTGCCATGTTCAATCCTCCTATATAAGTGAAAACGTTTTCATTTTAGTCTAGTTACTGGGAGATTAAGGTACGGAATGTTACTTTCGATACCGTAAACTCTCTCTCCATTTGTAAATACTGTAGGCCATTCGTTAGGGTCTATTCCCATAGCCTTTATATCCTGGCTATTAGGAATCAATTCAAAATCTTGCGGAATATCTGCTACAGTTCGTGGGAACTCCCTCACTAAAAAGTAGTGAAATTCGTCTTCTAAATAATCCCGTAACATATATTTCCTAGCCAAATATTGGCTCCGCCGTCCTCTAAACTGAAGCTTAAATTCTATCGGGCTAGACTTAGGTACTATAAGGACAAAATCGGCCCAACCGTCGTACATGCCGTTTTCGTCCATGCAGTGATACCCGTTATAACACCTAAAAGACCGCCTAGTTTCCTCAATGTACCAGTCCCCGTTAATACCGCTACCATGCGGCAAGCATTGATACAGTCTAGCCTTTGTTGGTTTGTCCTCCATGTTTGCGTCCTCCTTTCCAAAAATTTTTGGCTCGATTTTATCCAATCTGTTTTTGGCCTGCAAACCAAAGCTAGGCTAAACACTTACATAAAAAAAGGGGCCAAAAGGCCCCTTAGCTTGGAATTAGCGTTTAATAACTACATCAAGTAGTTTTATTATATACCCACATAAAGAACATCTATATCCCCCTTTCCAAATATGTAGGTATCCTTTACCGCATTTAGGGCATATCAACATTGATAACCTCCTTTACTTCCTTGACTTCTGGTTTCTCTTCGCTTTTTACAAACACCACCTTGTCTCCTACGGCCACTAGCCACAAACGTGGCGATGTCGTCTCTTCGGAGACCTCTACTTCGTCGGTCTCTTGTTCAGGCTTGTCTTCCTGTTCCTGCTTCGCCTCACTTGCTTTTTGGTATTCGGGAGGCACTGCGCATATTGATGTGCCGTCTACATACAAAAACCCATTCTCTATCTCTGCGGCAACATACAATGCCTCAGTCCCAGCTAAGCTAGGTAAAGTATCCATTTCTTCAGCGATGTCCCTAAAAACTTCTAGATCAGAGTCAGTTGGGTAAAGATCAAACGCCCAGCCATAACTCCTGTTAGGGCTTGAGTTTAGAGCTTCGTCTTTTGTTGCCTGTACGTGTAGTGCGCCGTCTTTCTCTCTTACTTGTATCATCTTTTTCTACCTCCTTTAGGTCTAGTTCATCCCCGCAAAGCGGGCATTTGTAAGTTAATTCTTTTACTCTGAACATCATCAAATTACATCTAATACATTTCGTGTATATCACCTCCTCCGTACCATACGTATTTCTCTATTTTCGCTCTCACCTCCTTTCCGGTCACCATCTCGATGTAAGTTTTTTGGGATAAGCTTTCTACTGCTCTGGGACAGTAGTTCCGCCTCACGAAGGCTACAGGATCTTTACCCTGGTTTAGTAGCCCCGCAAAAATACTTAACATTGTCCCCGTTCTCCCATGCCCCCCAACACAACAGCAAGCTATTCTAAATGGGGAAGCAGATATTCTTTTTAATTTGTTTACTAGGTTAATCCACCATTCCCTGGGGAGAGGAGGAACTGATCCATCTGGCCAATCTATCTCAATAACCGCTGCATCAGTTTTGATAGAAAAAAGACTGGGAAATAACTCTCTAGCTTTCCCATTACCTTTGACTCTAGTTGTTGCAGGGACACCGCTGGCGTTGAGTACCAGATCATAGTCATCAAGATTTAGATATCTTATCCCGCCACCAAAAAATTCAAGGTTTTCTACAGTAAATGCATGGGTAAGCCCAAAACTGTTACAAGTACATATACTAGATTTTCTTTTCATAACTTTCCCCCTTTCTTTCTATCAGATGAATTCTGTTTACCAGTCCTAAAGCCGTGTTAGCTGCTAAGAAATAGTGCTGGGTATTGTTTTCCGGACAAGCTATTGCATTGAAATATGCTATATCTACCAGCTTGTCAAGGAACCAGTTGCTATTGTGCAGTGCATTTACCAAAAGGTTGACCGAATTGATTATTGCAGAGTTTGTTTGCGCTTTAAGCGCCTTTTTAGCCAAGGAAGTTATTCTTCCCCACCTCTTCCCCCCGTACGATTCTTCCCAGGTTTCTTGAAAAAACATATTTTCCAACTCCGAAGCCAGGTTCAAATAATCGGGGCTACCGAGCTTGTCGCTAATGAAAATAAAGTGATTATAGAGTTTTATCCTGCCACTACTGTTAGCAGGAAAATCCTCCTTTAGAAATTCTTGTACAAGTGGATATTTATGTCTATGGCTCCGCCTTGTTTTATGTCTAGCTTCACCTAGACATAACATAATTGCTATTTTAGGAATGATCTTTGCGTATATGCCAGCGGCAAATACGGCTTTCTTGTTATGAGGCCAGCCACTGGCATATGACATGAAAAGGAGGGTCCCTCCCTCTACCCAATCTTTTACTTTTTGTAAAGTCGTGGGAAAATATATTTCTCCGCATCTAGCCCCCAACCGAAAGATTTCGGGAAAGGAATAACTCTTTCTTTTCGGCTCTTTGTACGGCCTGGTATCTACCATAAATCCATTACTGTAGAGCTTTCTTGCTTTTAGAACGTCATCCAGAGATTTCTCATCGTCTAGTATGAGGTAGGGAAAATTCTTTTGTCTTGCCCACGCCGCAGCGTGGGAATTGAAACTCCCCCCAATGTGGACAATTGCCGTCCTTTCTTGTAGGTTTTCTATTTCCTCTAACCCTTCCAAGCCCTCGATTAGAATATACGGGCTTAGTGGCTCCCCATTGAACCCAAATCCTTGCCACTTACCCCTGCCGCAGATAGGTACATAGGGTGCGGATGCTGCCCGCCTTATTTGTACCAAATAAACTCCCATGTACTGGTCAATCAAGAACTCTAATTCCGTATTATCAACGTCCTCTCCTGCCAGAGAAACAGTATTCCTTAGCCGATAATTTAGTTTGAAAGGAAAAGACAATGTAGTCGGCGATCTGTTTGTAGCTCCGTCGTGGCCTAGCCCAATTGACATAAACTTGTCATTAGCCACAACGTTATTTGTGTCTTTAAGAAAAGGCTGAATTACTGCCTCACAAGGAGGCATGAGTGCGTAAAGTTTATCCCAGTCTTCTCTTTCTACTATTACATTTGGCAATACGCCATGACGAGGCGTTTCTGGGCAAGCTCTTATTACTGCTTCGTTGTGATAGTTAAAAACCTCAGCAACTACGTCTTCCCAAGCTGCTGGGGCCATCTTTGGAAGGCCGCCCCACGGATTGTAAGGCTCCCGCAATAAATAAACTTGCTTACCGTTGTAAAAAGCAGTAGGTGGGCAGTAAATGCCCTCGGGCAGAAATAGTTGCAAGTCTTTACATTTAATAGCAACAATCCCTATTAGCTTTTGAGACTTAAATCCTTTCTCTTTCAATTCTTCTAAGAACTCCATCATCTACCTCCTTTCCAATTCTTTCAAAAGTTCTATCAGGTATTTTGTAACCAAGTTCCCTCAGTTCAGTTAATTTCTGCTGTAGTTCTTCTAAAGAACTACACTTAAACCAGTCTTCGCCATTAGGCAAAGGCAAATTACGTCTGGCAATGAACCCCCACCACGATCCTGAAAAACCACGATAAACATAAACATCACTGTTTGGCCCCCATCGACAATAAGCCATTTCGATTCCTCCTTTCCGAAATTTTGGCCTGATTTTACAGGCCTCAAAAATTTTTCGCAAACCTACTTATTTATCGTCTACCTTTAAGCCCTGGAAGTTAAAGAGGAGGACAGGAGGCTGCTGAGGAGCTTTGTCTTGGAGTAGGCCCTCGATTCTGGCAAGCAAATTCAAAGCTTGGAGTCGGTCGCTCGTTTTTGCGCCACTTTCTGCTACCTCTTTAAGTTTTAAGACTATATACTCCCGATCTATTCGAGCTAGCTCTCTCATCCTTTCCTGTTCGTATTCCATATAACGCTTTACTTTCTCGTTATGGAGCAGGCGTTTCGCCATTTTTTTGGGGTCTTTGAATCCTGCGTTTTTTGCTGCTCGAATAGGTCGTCGATGCTTCAAATATTCAATGGCGAATGTCTTCCAGGACTGAGGAAGAAGATCAAACCCATCCAGTTCTTCATCGGAAAATTGTTTTGGTTCGGTTGATGGCAAAAGTGAAAACGTTTTCATTTTTTCCTCCATGATTTCAATGATTTGATTCTATCCAAAAAATTTTTGCTTGACAAATGGATTTTCAAATCTTAAATTTTCTGCCAAAGCAAACCCAAAATTTTCAATGATGAAAGGAGGTTATGTAATGAATAGAAAAAACAATAATATTAAAAAGAAGATAGGAGAGTATTGTTACCTGGATACGCAGATCAAAGAACTCCAGGCTAGACAAAAACAACTTAGGGCTGAATTCGAGGAGATACCTTTAGCAGCAGGGACGTATTACGCCACTCATGACGGCAAAAAATATGAATTGGTGGTCGGAGAGAATGAGAGAGTAGAGTATGATCCTTTGAAAGTTGCGACCAGGCTCCCCAAGAAAGAACTGGTAAAAGTGATCAAAGTTACATCAGCAGTTAAGAAATTCTTCTTGCCAGCAGAACTCAACAAGCTCATCAAGAAAGTAACTACTTACTACCAATACAGAGTAAAGGAGGTGAAATAATGTTACGAAAGGGAGATGTGGTTACTGTGGAAGTGCAGTACCCGAAAAACAAGAAGTTGTCAGGAGTATGGTCTGGACGAGTAGCGGAAACTGGTTGCTTTAGGAGCGGGTTCGCCTTCTTCAAACTGGAGGGTGTTAAGTATGCGTTCCCCAACAGCAGCCGATATACTAAGCTAGTTCAAAAACAATAGGAGGATAAAAATGGCAAAGAAAAAGAGCGTAAAGATGGAGAAAAAGGCAAAGGTTAGTATCCGAGAGGAAATCAAAGACCTCATTCGGAGTATTGATGACAGCAGATATGATTTGTATTTGAAGCTCCACGAAGTAAAAAGCAAGGAACAGTTCGTCCAATGGGGATACGAAACCTTCAAAGACTATGCAGAATCCGAGTTGAATTTGGAGTATCGGATTGCTTTGTGGTACGCCCAAATGGGAGAGACTATAGCAAAGTATAATATTCCCAAAGATGTAATTCTAAGTGTATCGTGGACCAAATTTAAGGAAATCAGCTTGCTGGACGACAAGAAAGAAATAGACAGGTTATTGAAAAAAGCACCCAACATGACGTTTAACGAGGTCAAAGAAACAGTCAAGCAACTTAGGAAAAACCTGGCCCCGAAAAAAGAGGTTACCATTACTAAGCTAACGTTTAGCTTGATTGAGGATCAGTACGAGATTGTAAAACAGGCAATAGACAAAGCAAAAGAGGCAGTAGGGACAGATAGCACGGGAGCCGCCCTCGAATATATCTGCCAAGAGTTCTTGTTGGCAGACGAGCCTATAGGAGAGGATGAGCCAGAGTCCGATGAGGAGTTAGAGGAATTAAATTTTGATGATGAGTAGGAGTTATTATGGAAATCCAATTCAGCAGAGGAACGCTTTCTACCTCAAGCAGATCATCCATAAGGCTGAGTGTGGGTTTCCTTTACTCTTGTGATCTAAAAAAGATCAAACAAAAAGGATTGAAGTGGGTCCGCAACCACGTAAACTATATATTCCCAAGAGAATGGTTGGTGTACAAAAAAGACTGCTCTAGCTATCCCTATATAACCAGAGTGGTTTGTAAATTAGACGCACCGCCTGATCTGACTTTGGTTCTTACTACTAGAGTTATAAAGTGGGGCAGGCCCACTCAATCCAACTATGGTTTCATTGAATTAGACAATACTCCCCAGGTTTTGATGAGAGTAAAAGAAGCTCCTAGTCTATGGATAAGAACGTCAGGAAAAGCGTTTATCACTAAAAACAGTATGTTAGAATTGATTACAAGAACTAAACAAACTATATGGTGGTAGGAGGGTAAGATGAGCAGAATAGTAGAAGTAGAATTAAGAGTAGACCCGCATGTGTTTAAACAAGTGGCCCTGCGCAAGGGTTACAAAGAAGCAAGTGAAAACGTTTTCACTTCAAAGTTACTTTTTAGGCCCATAAGAATAGAAAACGAAAAGTTAAAGTATGACAATATAGATGTGCCTTATGTTACTGATTTAATTGCAGATTATTTGGTAGAACAAACTGGAGGCGTCCGCCAAAATGTTAGTAGAGACGAGGTGATAATACAATGCTAATAGAGGAGGGAAACAAGATGTACAAAATGAATCAGGCAGTAAAATTAAAAGAGCCAAAAAGAGACGATTTTATAATAAGGCTCAGATACATGATTGATGAGGCTTTTAAGTCATACGGGGTGCTGCCGAAAGAAATCCTCGCTACTAAATCTCTAAGAAAGTTATTTGGAGGAGCGGAAGTTTCGTCCATATTCGATATTCCTGTAAGGTATTTTCAATCTACGTCTTATCCCGCTGATAGGATTATCATATATTTGAATATGTTCAAAGAAAGACAAATATTCATTACTAGCAGAGTATTTATTCTAGGAGGTGAAGAAGATGCCGACGATCAACATAAAAATTAACAAGGATGGGACAGTAACAGTCAAAGGAGAAGGATTTTGGGGGGAAGAATGCAGACAGCCGATAGAAGAAATAGTAAACAAACTGGGCGTGGCATTGGAAGAGAAACCATTATGCGAGGAGACAGTAAAGATCATAAAGAAGTAGTATTGGTGGTAAGGGGCACTAAAATAGAAATGTGGATTGATGAATGTGATCAATGCCCCATCAAAAACTGCAAAAATTGTAAGAAAGGATGGTGTGGATGATGCTAAAAACAATGATAAAAAGCAGGTATAAAATCATTGCAATCAATTCCATTGAAACTGAAAGAGTGATAAGCCTGGTTACGGATACTGTAAAGGAATTGAATAGAGAATTAAAAGAGGCAAAGTCTGCGCCGCCAGACTTAGAAAGTAAAGGATATGAACTAAAAGTATGGGACCCGATAGAAGGAGTAAACGGCAACCATTCAAACTACTTAGACATTTTGAGACATATTGCATCAGACACCGAACCAAACATTTATCTGCTAACCAATTTTCACAGATTCATAGACGAGAGGTTTAATTTGCCTCTTATGATCACTTACTTTAGAAACATAGCCAACTCAGATTCGTTCGCTACGTGTATAATGCAGGGCAGTTTCAATTTGCCAGAGGAAATTTCCCAATATTGTGGGTTGATAGATATTCCTCTGCCCACTCAAGAAGAACTGCTCGAATTGATCGAACATATAACCAAAAACAATAACATCAAGATAACAAAATCAAAGTGCAAACAGGCTGCGGAATATCTTACAGGGTTAACCAAATATGAAGCAGACCTCGCATTTAGGACAGTTCTGGTACAAGGCAAAGGTAAATTGAATTTGAATACTTTACAAAAACTGAAAGCAGAGAAAGTCAGGAAAAATGGGATGATAGAATACCTAGCTCCGCAGGATACTATCAACGATTTAGGAGGATTACATGCTTTTAGAGAGTGGGCCATGATGTCTGCCAAAGTATTTAATAACAGAGCGGAAGCTATCGCAAAGAAAGTACCTGTCCCTAAAGGCATGTTATTAGCAGGAGTTCCAGGAACAGGAAAGACCCTAAGCTGTAAGATTCTGGCTAACCTATTCAACGTTCCACTGTTAAGAGTAGATGTAGGGAGTCTATTTGCTTCTAGGTTAGGGGAAACAGAAGAAAATACAAGAAGAGTGTTGAAAGAAATCGAGGCCCAGGCTCCTGCTATCGTTATGATAGACGAGGCAGAAAAAGCATTAAGTGGAGTGGGGTCGTCAGACTCTACGGATGCAGGGACCACAGCAAGAGTGATAGGTTCTTTTCTGTACTTTATGCAGGAGACCGAGGCCCCAGTATTCTTTGCTTTCACTGTAAACAATGTTCATGCTTTGCCTCCAGAACTCGAACGAAAAGGAAGGATAGACGAACTTTGGTTTGTAGATTTGCCATTGAAAACAGAACGGGAAGAGATAATCAAAATTCATATGAATAAACTCAAACTGGATGTGAAAACATTTTCACTAAAGAAGATCGTAGCAGCAACAGAGGGGTACACAGGCGCGGAAATAGAGAATGTATTGAAACAAGCAAAAGTTAAAGGATTTTATAAAGAAAGTGACGTAACTACCGAAGATATTTTAGAAATTTGTGATGTAACAGTTCCTCTGTCAATCAGTAGAAAAGAGGAAATCGAGGCGTTGCGACAGTGGGGGACTACTCGTGCAAGAGTAGCTAATTTTATTCCCAAGAAGTCCAAGACCAAGAACACCAAGATGGTTTTGACATGAAAGAACTGATTCCAGGGTATCCTTTAGACCACAAAGAGTGGATAAAGAGCTGTGAATTAGGAGAAAGAAGGTGCATATTCTACCGAACTCCTTGGAGGATATGCACCTTCGGATTTACTCCAAATTACATCAGCGATTTAGAAGAATGTCCTGATAAAGAATTTTATGGATATGGAATAGCAAGAGGGTATCTGCTACATAAACTTAAAGAAGGCTAGCGCTATATTAATAATCTGAGATACAATAATACGAAGTATTAGTGTATGCTCAGGTGATTATGATAGTAATCATTATAAAAAAGGAAAATCGAAGATTTTCTAAATATAAATCAAAGATTTATATTAAATTCCCATTTATTTAATTTATAAATTTAAAAAATTTATAAATATAAATGGGAGTCTACTAGCTCCTAGTTCAGCTACTTAAGTCCGAGGGGGGTCCAAAAACAAAAAAGGACCTCATTTGAGGTCCTTGAAATTAGGTTGGGATTCATTCGAATCACCAAAAAGAAAGGAGGTATTGATGATGAGTTGTTGTGCCTAAAATATAATCATCATTGCAAAAAATGTCAATCAAAAATTTTTACTTGACAAATCAGTCATTCGTTTTTATATTTTCGTCAAGAGTTGTTGAAAGGAGGAAAAAATGATTGAACTGATCGAGATGTTGGAAGAGTTGGAAGAGAAATACGAAAGGCAAGGATGGTCGGAAACAGATTTTCATAAGTATTGGTTTATTTCCCACAAAATGCACAACGTTGCTCCCAAAATAACACCCAACACCTACAAGACCAAAGCGATACTAAAGAAGTTTCTTAGTTACTCAGACGAAGACCTGCCCTCCGTTATTGTGTTTGCCGTTACCAACCATAAAACATTGAGAAGCGTCATACCACGATATGATTGTGGAATTGTCTCGTTCTGTTTCAATTACCCAGACATAAAGCATTTGGCATCTTCTAAGACAAACCTTTCAAATGAAAGCGGGGTCTACTAATGCAAACCGAAATTCTCAAGTTAATGAAACTTCGAGGAATTCCTTTGGGGAACCCGTTAGCTTACAATTTTGATTTGGACATGCTCAAAAAAGCAAAGAATGCAAAACAAGTAGTAATCATAGGGCAGTATAGCAAAAAGAAGAGAGCGTTGATTTCAACGATTATCGCTCTAAAAATACGCAAGCAAGGAAGAGCAGACGCAGCAGTCTTATCCGTGTACCCAGATTGTAAAGGAAGAATAGTTTTTATTGATACTGCACTTACTAATATATTCAACCCGAAAGAAGTAATGGTCATGGTCTACGAAGACAAAGAAGTAGTAGTAAATACTTATGATGATATGGTGCTCAAACAAACGTTAGGCATAGCTTATGCTGATATGCTACTATCAAATGCTTACTTGATAGTCGAGGGCAAATAATGTCGATAGGAATTAGATTACTAACAGCAGTAGTTAACAATAAAGACTTGAAATTATTCAACAAACTGAGTGAAAACGTTTTCATTGAGGATGAAAAAGAGGTGTACCATGTAATCAAAAACTACATTAAAAAATACGGGGAGCTACCGAGCCTTCCAACTTTAGCTGAACTTTTAGACGAAGATACTTTACTTATCCCTGATTCTCCAATCGAGCTACTGCTCGAACGGTGTATTGAGAGAAAATTTAAGGAAGATTTGTTTCAAGCATCCCAAGAAATCGAGACTGCACTACACAAACACAATGTGCAAAAAGCTCTCGATATTATGAAAAACATTGTAGATTACTACCGAAGCATCCAAAAAACAGACGATGGGGTTTACACCTTTGATGAGTTAATAGACGTGTTTTTAGGGTATGTACGAGAACGTAGAACAAAGATAGGACAGACATTCGGAATCCCCACTGGATGGAAAAGTTTAGACGAAGCTTGTGATGGTTATCAACCTGGAGACCTGGATTTAATTTTAGCAAGGCCCAAAAGAGGCAAGAGCATGATGATGGTCTACTCTGCATATGCAGCAGCTAAAGCAGGGTATAAAGCAATGCTAATCTCTATGGAAATGGGATTAATGCAACAGGCAAAGAGAATCACAGCTCTTGCCAATAAACTCAAATTTGAAGCAATAAAGAAGGGCGAAATCTCCACTTTTGCAGAGAGATCGTTGGAAGAATTGAAGCAGAGTCCTGTTCCTCTAATTTATGTCGATGGGAAATTCCAACACGGATTTGATGATATTTTTGCTTTAATCGACAACCACGAACCAGATCTTGTATTCATTGACGGGGGGTATCTCATAAAAGTACAGAGTAAGTACAAATCAAAGTGGGAAGTAGCTTCTGAGATAGCCCAGGAGCTAAAACTGATGGCGCTAAACTTCAACATCCCTTTGATAGTCTCGTTCCAGTTCAACAGAGAAGCGCCTAAAACCAAGTCTGGGGGACTGGAACACATTCACTTAACAGACGCATTATCTCAGTTATGTTCAGTAGCTATAGGAATATCCGGAGAGGAGGGATCAAATGTAAAAACAGTTGAGATGGTTGCTAATAGAGAAGGGACTAATTGCATATTCCAAATCAATTGGAATTGGGAGAGGATGGATTTTTCAGAAGTAGAAACGGAGCTACCGTTCGAATGAGAAAGGTCACTAAGGTAAAGCTGAATAAGAAACAGCGCAGGCTGTTAAAGTCGTTCATTCTGGTACTCGGAGACAGAATAATGGACACCAGCCCGTTTATTCTGGAGACACTGATTGTTTTTGCATTAATGGGTGAGCCTGAAAAATTTTTTGAAGAAGAAGACTGGCAACGGTATGTTGACTATTGTCAAAGATGGCAGATAAAACTTTCAAAAAAGGAGTGGAATCATGGGAAACGTGCCAGCAAACGTGAACTTATTCCTGGAGGTATTGAGGTATCTGGGTTGTAGCCATATAAAGTACGACGTTGCTAAACCCTCTGTATGGATTAAAGCGTCATGCCCTTTTGCCAAATGGACTCATGAACACGGAGTAGACGAGCATCCCTCTTTTGGGATAAACACCAACAACGGTGTATTCAACTGCTTTGCTTGCGGGACTAAAGGGCACATTCGTAATCTGCCTCGAATATGGAAGAAAATAACAGGGATAAACGACCCAACTTTGAAATCCATGCTTTCGTCTCATGAGTTTATTCCCAGATTATTCTGGAATATAGCACCTAAGCAGCCTAAGTACATCAACGAAATTCCTTTTCCTTTGTACAAAGGAAACATGTTTTCTATGCGAACTATCCATGTATTTTCTCTTAGGTACGATGCTAAAGAGAGAAGATTAGTAATCCCGATTAGATATTACAACAACCGAGTAGTAGCCCTCAAAGGACGGTATTTAGGAAAAAGCAAGCGCATCCAAGACAAGATGAAATACAGGTATTACAAAGAACTAGGGGGCACTATGCCTCATAGTTTAGGCGTGTGGTTTGGGTATCACCGCCCTATCGACCCAAACAAACCTCTTATACTGGTAGAAGGAGAGCGCAACCTTTTGGCTCTATTCGACAAAGGAGCAGCGAATGTATGGGCCAGCGGTGGGGCGGAAATAAGCAATGCACAGCTAAAAGTATTGCGGAAATGTGAGGCAAAAACCATGATTCTATTCTTTGACAACGACAAAGGGGGTGAGAAAGCAACAGAGAGAGTGTACGAGAATCTAAAAGACTGCGTAAAGTTTTACAGAGTTACCAAGTATTTTGGATGTAACGACCCAGCAGAGGCCGTAGAAAAAGGAATAATCAAGAAAGTCTTAGCGACTATCAAGGAGGTCTAAAATGGCTAAGAAAAAAGGACAAAATACGAGTCCCAGTGGTTGGTTTAAAAAAGGCAAGGATGGTTTCGAAGAGAAGAAGAAACTCGATGCAGTAGCTGAAAAGCGTAAGGAGAAATATGCTCCAAGGTTTTGGCTAAAGCCTGATGAAGAGGCAAAGATAGTCTTCTTGGACTCCGAAGGGTTCTATATCAAAGAACATAATCTCAAAATTGGTGGTAAGTGGGGTAACTTTGTTACTTGTACTGACGATTTTGCCCCATGTGCAGTGTGCAAGGAAGGTTACCGTCCTACGTATACGGCCTATTACACGGTCATTGATGGTAGGAAGTACACCACTACAGACGGAAAGGTAGTAAAGAACCGAAAGGTTCTCATTCCTCTGAAAGGCTCTGCTATTAATTTCATAGAAGACCTCAAAAAGAAGCATAAAAATTTGCGTGGCATCGCTATGAAAGTAAAGCGGTACACCAGCAACGACCCTAATTGCGGTAACTATTTTGAGGTATTGGGAAAGGTCAATCTGTCTAAGTTCGAAGACAACAAGCCTTATGACTATGAGGTTATTCTGGCCCCTCCTACTGACGAAGAGCTTGAAGCCCTTGGTATGGACACTACAGTAGTAGGGTCAGAAGAAGACGTTGGAGCAGAGATAGACGATATATTTAACGAGGTCGAGGATTCAGACGAGAAAGAGGAAGCTACCGATGATTCTACAGAAGAAAACCTTCACGAATTGTTTAGCTAGAGAGCTAATGTTTGTCCCACGAGAAGCGTTGTCCGAAGAGGACAAGCACAACCTTACTATCCAGAAGGTAAACTTCTTTGGGACAAAAAAAGGCGATTATACTTTAATGCGGTTTAGTGGGAATAAGGTGGGAGTCCCTCGTTATTATTTCAAGCTCTCACCTTATCCCGAACTGAAAGGTAAATGGGAGCCTGTTTCTATCTCTTTCAAGGGGAAGCTACGCCCTTATCAAGAAGAGATAATAAAGCTCTATTTGAAAAACCTAAAAAAGTATCCTTATGGCGGTATAATTCAAATGCCTACAGGCACTGGGAAGACTGTAGTAGGACTGGCCCTGGCTTGTGCTCTAAAATTGAGAACAATGATAGTTGTCCATACTGAGGTGCTTAGGAACCAATGGATGGACGCTATTAGAAAGTTCACTGGCCAGGAGCCTGGCCTAATCCAACAGTCTATCAGAGACTACCAGCCTATAACTGTGGCTATGATACAAACCTTACTTACTGCAAAAATACCCAAGGAAACTTTTGGGCATATTATCTATGACGAAGTTCATATTATGGGAGCAGAGAAGTTTTCCGAAACTGCCCCTAAATTCAACCCTAAGATACGAACCGGTCTCTCTGCTACTCCAACCAGGAAAGACGGAAAGACCAATATTTTTAAATGGCACATAGGCCCTATTATTGCTTCTTATAAAGCCAATAGGTCGGACTTTAAGGTGGTAAAAGTAGAATATGCCGATCCCAAAACTTCCAGCAAAGGTTGTTATATAGGCAGCAAATTTATAAGAAGCACATTCAATAAAAAACTAAACGTTCCCAGACGTAATCGTCTCGTTGCTCAATTAGCAGATGCAGCAGTCAGAAAGGGGAATAAAGTTCTTATCCTCTCTGACTCATTAGCTCTGCTGCGGGCATACAGTCGGTTGTTAGACACTAACAAAATAGCCTGGGTAACAGGAAACAAAAAGACCTACTCTGGCGACCAAGATATAATTCTTGGTACTTATCAGGCAGCAGGAATTGGATTCGATGCTCCAGAAATAAACTGTCTAATTCTTGCTACGCCACGAGCAGATATTAAACAGGCTATTGGCAGACTAAGCAGATATGAAGGAACTAAACCCATTATGATATTTGACATCGTTGATGTCTTTTGTAGACCGTCTAACAATTACTGGAAGCGTAAGAAAAAACATGACTACAGTAGATTCAAAATTATTGAGAAGCGCAGATAAACACATAGTAATGCTATGGTGGAAGCGGATAGCCAAACTAAGGCATTGCTATGGGGAATACAAGGGGCGGCCTGTTGTTCGTATATGGAGCAGCAAAGGCAGCCCTTGTAAACAAGTTTTGAGGTCTTATGGGATGGTAACTTTTCTAGCAGACCTTTGTATGGTCTTTATGACAATGAAAGGTATTCCTAAAAGTGTCCTAGAAAAGACTTATTATCACTTTAGAAACCGCCCACATTTTAGGCCAATGGAGGTAGAGAACTATGTCAAAGAAATCTACAAAAAACAAGACGGTACAGGCAACACTAATACAAGACGATGACATCCAACAAGTCCCGTCGGATACTCCTGCTACCGAAGATTCAGCCTATGTTACTTACGAATTTGGTAGGACTATAAACGTAGGAAACATGGAGATGTTGAAGTTTAGAATAGGCCTTACTGTGCCTTGCACCAAAAACAATATAAACAAGATGTACAAAAAAGCAGCCAAATTCGTTGAAACAAAAATGGATGAAAAGTTGAAAGAGTGGGGTGTAGGATGATTAGCTCAGACAAGATCATAGAAAGTCTGGAATCTGAGTTTCCAGGGACTATTAAAAAAGCATCCAATAGCCCTAAAATACTCCAACTAAGAACAGGGGTGTTTACAATCGACCTTCTTACTGGGGGTATCCCTCTAAACAAGTTTACTGTACTCTGGGGGCCAAAAAGCTCAGGCAAAAGTACCTTGTCTTATAAGATAATAGACAGTTACTTTAAAGCCACTGATTATAAATGCGTCTATGCAGATTTTGAAAAAGGATTTAACAGAGACTGGGCGGAAAAATTCATAACAGACATGGACAGATTGATATGGTTTGAACCTCTCTATGGAGAACATGGAGTAGACAGTATCTATAAACTGGCACAGGCAGATGATATAGGATTAATTATTATCGACAGTATAGCTATGATCTTTAGTATCGTAGAGGCAGAGGCTACTGCCGAATCTAATTTTGTAGGGCCTTCTGCCCGACTTATCAGGCAAATGTTTAATAAGCTCCTAGTAGCAATGAGCCAGGCTAGACAGAATGACAGGCTGCTTACCGTAGTAATAATAAATCAAGTAAGAGCTAATATTGGCGCTCAAAAGTTTGCCTCTCAAACCAGGATGCCAGGTGGAAAGATAATCGACCACCTGACGAGCCTCACGCTCAAGCTGTACCATAAAAGTTATAAAAGTGTAGAAGGCATTCCTACTACTAGCACCCATACATTTACGGTAGAAAAGAATAGACTGGGTTTGCCCAAGATGAGTGGAGAGTTTGTTATTGACTTAATTCGAGGCAAGGTCGATGACGAAAAACCTATCTTGGAATACGCAAAAAGGTATAATTTACTTACCAAAAATAAAAAATCATTCTCCCTGTTAGGAGAAACAAGACCTACTCTAAAAGAATTGAAACAGTTACTGAACCAAGAAGATTTCAGAAATATGGTGGTCGAGGCCATAATCAACCAATATCGCAAGGAGGTATACAGTGATAGTTAAATGCTTGCATTGTAATGGTCGCTTCCTCGCTGATGCGAAGACGTTAAAAGCAATAGGGTATGATGGCGCCCATTTTTGCTCCAAAGATTGCCTTATTGATTATCTCAGTATTCCTACCGACCCTCCAAAAGGAGGACACGTAATAATCCCTCACTGGGATTACAAGAGTGAATGGGAGTCGTCTTTTGCCAGGTTTTGTAGGGAAAATGATTTGAATTTTATGTACGAACCGTTTGCTTTCTCTCTGCCTAATGGTAGATGGTACATCCCAGACTTCATGGTCAATGGGCATATGATAGAAATCAAAGGAGTCTGGGAATCAGGAGCTAGAAAGAAAGTGAAGTTATATCGTAAAACTGTAGGCCCTCTTATAGTATTGTCCGAAGCTATGTTAAAACTGTTAGAGGTGCTATGAGTACCAGTCTCAAGGAGATACTTGTAAAAGGGTACTATCAGAAAGAAAAAGACAACTATGAAAGAGGGCCAAAAATAACTCCAGCGGTATTAGCTAATGAGTTAAGGTCTATTAGAGAGTTACTTTTACCTATAGCTAGTTATTCAGAAGTCCAGTACAGCAGGTTAATAGATGTTCTAGTTGCACTGGAGAAGTTCAAGGAGGCACTGACCAATGACATCATTCGATTCCCAAATAGAGAACGATCTGTATCAAAACATGATTGATAAATTTACTGGTAGTAAACGAGTAAATCTTCATTTCCATGTAAGTGATCTAGTAAATATCTGCCCACGGGCAGTATGGTATGCCAGAAAAAACGGGACTAATTTCAGGTTCAAACGTGCGTTTCCTAAACAGATGGTCTTAGCATTTAGTTATGGCATCCTAATACAACGCCTGCTATCTCAATACAGTTCCTATCTTATTTCCAAGTGGAAATGCTTCGATTGCGGTAAAACACACTACATTTCTTATCCAGATTTTAAGGGATTAAAATGTAACCCGTACAACATGAAACTAGAGGAATATGGGCTTGAGTTAACAAGAGGTTGGTTTTCCCTGACGGGAAGCGTAGACGCTTTTATTAGAGTAGGCAATAAAGTCTTTATTGCAGAAATAAAAAGTATGGAAGCAAAAGAATTTGATAAATTAGAGGAACCTCTATTTGATCATCTAGTCCAGAGTTGCGGTTATCTCTGGATGCACAACAATAAATTCGTTGTCAAAGACCCAGCGTTCGATAAATATCGTGTTGACAAAGAAGAAGCATATATAATTTATTTCAAGAAAGATTTCCAAAAACTGGGTATTAAATCCTTTCTAATAGACAGAAAAGTCTATGGTTTGGATGAAAGAATACCCCAGCTTCTTAAAGATATGACAAGTAAAACTATACCTGAACGTGGGTGTAGAACAGAGCTATCCCCAAATGCTAAAAAATGTCCTTTTAAGGAGGTGTGTTTTGGCAAATCCAAAAAGAAACAGGCAAAGAGGGAAGGAACACCAAAAAAGGATAGCTGAATTATTCAAAGGATTGAATCTAGGTACATTAGGTGGAGTCGATGTCTTAGCAGATAAATTTGCTATTGAGTGTAAATCCAGAGTTAAATCAGTTATAGAATCCTGGTTTGCCCAGGCAGAAAAGTACACTCCAAAAGATAAGCTCCCTTTATTAGTCGTGCATATCAAAGGTAAAAGATATGAGAATGATTACGCTGTATTAAGGATTAAAGACTTGCTAAGTATTTTGGAAGGAGAGAACGATGGCTGAAATAATCAAAATAGTTGAGCACGGGCAAGCGCACGCTACGTTATCAGAAATATTACAATTGTTGGAAGATGGAAAGTTACGCAATTTCTGTGTAGCGTATGAATATGATAACCCCGAAGACAAAGAAGTCTTGGTAGCTACGTTTTTCGCAGGGGACGATAGAGTAGTTACTTTGTTAGGTTTGTTAAGTCGTCTAATGCATAACATGCAAACATATTTGGACAAACAATGAGCTGTAAAGACTGTCCATTCAAAGGAAGACCGAAGGTTAAGTACGAGAGGAATTCTCCTAAACTTGTTGTAATAGGGGAATGTCCTGGCAGGGAAGAATTAGAATCTGGTAAGCCTTTCATCGGCCCAAGTGGGCAATTGCTAATGAAAACGTTTTCACTTTTTGGGCTAAGTAGAAAGGATTACTCTATTTTAAATTCGATGCGATGCCCCAAACTGCCTAATGATTCTAGAGCAGACATCGAATCGGCAGTAAAACATTGCAAAGAATATGTAATGCAGGCCCTCGAAATACTCAAACCTGATCTTATTGTTTTGCTGGGAGAATGGTCCCTGCTTCAACACTTAAACAGAAAAAAGATTGGCAAGTTCCGAGGAGAAATACACAACGTAGGGCCGTATACTTACATAGCAACGTACCATCCCTCATATATTCTAAGACAGGCCCATGCTGGCTATCCTAATATCCCTGTATCAAAAATGGGAGAGGCAGAAAAACTTTTCTACTCAGACATCAAAGAAGCAGTGGAATATCTAAAACACGGTAAAACTCCAGAGATAGAGATAGAATATTCCTCTATCGACCCTCCAACTTCCAAAGTAGTAGCCTTTGATCTGGAGACAGAAAACCTAGACGTAGTTCATACTAACGGCGAAGTCTTGGCCATTTCAGTAGCAGGAAAAGACAAGATTTATTCCGCTAGAATCAAAGACAATAAACTTAAACCCAAGATCAAGCAAATTCTTTCTGACCCCAAGATAATTAAAGTAGTACATAACCGCCCATTTGATGAATGGATATGCAAAAAGAATTTGAAGTGTGAAGTAAAAGGCCCGATTTACGATGTAATGACTATGGCTCATGTAGTAGATGAAAACATGGAAGCATATAATTTGGAGCATCTGGCCAATGTCTACACTGATATGTATAACATAAAAGATATAGTCGGGCACAACCGTAGCAACCTATCAGAAATAAGCAAAGCCAAGTTACTCAAATACGTTGCCATTGATGCAAAAGCTACTCTCCAAGTCTATAAAGAATTAGCTCCACGGATTAGCCGAGATAAGAAACTGCTACGGTATTATTACTATTATATGATTCCTGTAGAAAATGCGTTTGCCAATATCTCACAAACAGGATGGCCTATAAATCTTAAAAAGCTCGATGAAAATGAGGATGTCTTGTACGACGAGCTATCCAAACTAGAGGAAAAGCTCCTGCCACCAGACGCCGAAAAGCTCACACCCAACGTCATAGCAAAATATATGTTTACCAAAGAAGGTTTGGGCTTAAAACCAATCTCTTTTACAGAGAAAACTCAACAACCCTCTACAGACAAACATCATCTGAAACGGTTTAAAGACAATCCCTGGGTTGCTGATCTTATTAGGTATAATAGAATAAAAAAGATTCTAAGCACTTACATTCCTCTGCTTAGGAAAAACCTAAAGCCAGATGGCTATATCTATCCTAAAATATTTCTTACAGGTACTGTTACGGGAAGGACGGTTATTCTTGACCCGCCTCTACAACAATTCCCTACTCATGGAGACCTGGCTAAATATATCTTAGAACTGATAACTACCGAAGACGGGTATGTAATAGCCACGCAAGACCTTTCCCAGAGCGAAGTAAGAATAGCAGGATGGTTGGCAGGAGACGAGAACATTCTGGGGGCCTTGAATAAGGGATTAGATATTCATACTTACACCGCATCCATATTAGCAGGAGTTTCCTATGACAAGGTAACTAAAGAACAAAGGCAAAAAGCAAAACCAGTAGTGTTTGGATTGCTTTATGGTATGCAAGCCAAAACCTTAGTAGATTATGCGTTTAAAAACTATGACATAGTTCTAACTGAAAAAGAAGCTACCCTTTATAGAGAGAAATTTTTCTCTGTACCCAACGGGTACTGGCGCCTGCCTATTTACCATAAAAAGATGGTAGCAATAGCATCAAGATTAGGACACGTTAGATGTGTATTGGGCAGGATACGCCATTTGCCCAAGATCAATGACAAAGATATTTATTGGAGAAGCAAAGCAGAAAGGCAGGCTATCAATACTCCAGTCCAAAACTTTAGTTCGGAGTTGGCTTGTTTGGGGGTAAGCCTGTTCTACAAAGAAATAATGAGCCAGCCTAGACTTAGAACCAAAGTCAAATTGACTAATCTATTCATCCACGACGCCTATTATTACCGAGCTAGAGAAGACGTGGTAGAGAAATGCCAAGAAATCTTAAAGGATTGTTTCGAGAACAGGACCAAAGAATATATAAAAAAGAATTGGGGTATCACTGTAGGATACCCCATTGAAACTGATGGAAAGGTTGGAACTACTTTAGCGTTTTAGAGGCCTCTCATTCTTAGTTCTTCAGCTAGTTTCTCCCTCTTGGGGGTAATAGCGGCAGTAAGAGCCCTGAGAGTTATTCTAGGAACAGTGATGTACTTAGATGCTTCCTTGTTGTATTTCATTATTTCTTCTAATACTTTTTTACGTTGCGCAGGTGTCTCTGCCGACCTAAACATATTATAAATTTTATTTCGCCTTTCTCTAAAATGAGCAGCTATGTTTCTTGCTGCGCTTTTATAAGAATACGTCTTCCCAAACCTGGTAGGACGAAACCCTGTGGCAATTAATAAAGCCTCTAACGGAGTAGCTTTAATAGGTTTTCCGTTTTCGTCATATATAGGTTTATTGTATTGGTTTTTCAATCCTTTATATGTTTCGTATGCTTTTAGAGGATTGCCTATGAACTGGGGCAAAATTCTATAAACAGCGTTGATCTTATCAAATCCTTGATATGCGACAAGAGAGTCCGTAGCGTTTTTGGCCAGGCCGCCATATACGCCAAATATTGCGTTCAGCGCATCAGAAGGAGAAGTCGGTATCTCTATCTTTAGAGAACCACTTAAATCTACTCCTATCAATGAGGGCAGCCCTCGCTCCAGGCTATAAGCCAACGGGCTATTAATATCGCCTATCTTTTTAAAGAACTGGCGTCTCAATGGCTTGCCTGTCTGTCGCTCAAGTAATTTGAGCAAATCATCAAGGAAAGGTATAGAAAGGAGCCCTCCAAACATTGTAAATGCTAGGAGGCTATATGCTACAAACTCTAGCCCTTCTTTATTCAGGTCCCATAACTTTTTACTAGCAGGCATATGACGCAAAGTATAGTTATATAATTCCATAAGGTTCATGGTAAACGACCTAAATGTCACTGCTAGTCGGGCCAAACCTTGAGGCACAGTGCCACCTGTAGCAATAGAAGGTAGGTTTAGCTTTCCCATTAGAAAATGGGACATATTAATTAGGTCAGTAGCTTCGTTAATCAACGTAGGATCGTCAGGTTTAATGCCTTTGTTGCCTTCTTTAAAGAACCTATATACCCCTAAAGCGGTAGCCAGACGGTTGGTTTGTTCCATATATGCAAACGGAGTAGACAGCCATGTTGCTGCCTTAACGGCCCAGCCACCACTCCCCGCTACCTCGTCTCTTATTTGATTGATAAACTGGGCGGTAGTTACACCTTTGGCATAAGTAACATTCAAAAACTTCTTTTCGTCTTCAGTCAGATTGTCATTATCTTCTATACTACCGCTGAGGATTACATCTTTGTAAGCCTTCATAAATAGATTGATAGATTTGCTCATCGGTATCTTGTAAATAGTTTTGGCCAAAGGTATGGTACTGACAAACATCTGAGTAGTTTGTACTGCCGCAGGACGAAGCATCCCGCTCAAATACCACAAAAACATATACGCCTTGGTTTTACCGACTACCTTATCGAATTGAGTTTGTGGTTTAAGCTGATCGAAAAACCACTTATGGGCATAGTCCCTCAATTTTGGCTGTTGTTTAGGGTCAATCCTGTTTAGCAGAGGCAGCCCATTAACCAAAGCATCAATACGAGCCATATAGTTAGCAGCGTTGTTGACATAGTTAAACGTTTCTTCAGTAGTTTTGTCCAAATGATAACCTAAAATCAAATAAGGATTTCTATGTAAGAACTTTTGCCCCGCCCTACTTCTAGCTAAAAGTTCTTCTTCAATGATATTAGAAATCTCATTAAGAATATTGCTCAAAGTTTCGGGGTTGGCTTGAGCAGTTTTAGTCTTATTAGCCAAAGTTTCCAGGAAAGAACCTACATTGCCTTCGGTAATATCCCCATAAACGCTTTCTGCCAATTTGTAATTAGGGAGCAACAGCACTACGTTTTCTTTACCAAATACTTTTTTGGCTCTATCTATCTTTTTGTGCATATCAGGGTCTATGCGCCTGACATGCTCTCTCAGATATACTTTGTTTTGCTGGGAGAGATCATTATAGACCTTCTCCAAAGCTTTGGCTCTGCTTCCAGTTTGAGCGATATGTTTTGAAAAAGAGGCTTTAAACGCTTCTTTATCGAAAGCTACTATCATTTCAGCAGCGTCCTGATCCCTGTATCGAGGGCTGTAAAAATCTAGCTTATCTATCAACTCCCTAATCTTTTCATATTTTTTGAACAAAGAATGATTTTCTATTTCTTCTATTAACGGCCTATAGATAGCCATACTTTCTTTGGACAACTGCTCTTTTAGTTTAGGATGCTTTATTAGGGTAAATACCGTATTAGCTGCCATAGGGTCTTTTATGACAGTATCAATGATAAGAGTTAAAAGCTTGTCAGAAATATGCTCCGCTGTCTTGTTAGTTACCTCTCGGTAATTGTAATACCCGTCGGCAGCAGTACCGAAAATCTTTTTAACTTTAAGGCTGGGCAAAGCATAATCAAAAAAATACTTAAACCGCTTAATATATTCTGGTTGCGAATACTCTTTGGGCAAATCAAATTCAGATTGTTCCAAAAGCTGTTGCCGTATAGCGGCAGGAGCATTTCTGTACAAGAAAAGCTGATTAAAAAGTTGTTTAAGCTTTTTGACAGTAGTAGGAAATTCAGCAAGTTCTTTTTTACTGAACTTGATATTAAGAGCGTCACTTATTTTAACAGCGGCATTGACTGCTTCCTTCTCCTCATTATTGAGTTGGGAGAAGTATATATCTCCCGATTCCAAAATATTATGGAGGGAAAAGTTCTTCTCTTCCATAGCTTTAACTACGTGTTTGAATAAAGGAGCAAATTCTGGATGTATAAGAGAAGTCCACAACGGTAGCCCCACTGCCTTACGAACTTTTCCTATATCTGCAAGCTTGGGAGCAGCCTTCGGCGACTGCTTTAAGATTTGTTTAGCAAAACCTTTTAGGTGCTCATAATCATAGTCATTCAAAGAAGGAGCAAACTGAGCAAGTTCGCCATCAAATTGTTTGACTTGGAAATCTTTTAGAGCTTCTTCAGCAGGCGCTTCCCCCATTATTTGTTTTTTCAGATAATCGGAGAATCGGGGTTCACCTCGTATAGATTTAAGCTCTGCGACTTCCCTCAGATGACTTTGTTTAATAATATTCAATACACCTTTGACAGACTCTGTCCACAGAGCAGCTTTCTCTTTGCCTATTCCTAATAAATCAGCTACAAAATTAACTACTTTGTCCCACAGAGATTTTTTAGGTTCTGTTTCAATTTCGATACTGTTAAGGAATAAGTATGCAGAGGGGTCAGACATAGCATATGCCGTAAACTCATGAGGGTCCGAAAAAGCATAAAGTAATCCATACCAATGTTCCCCAAATTCATCAAAGTGTTTCCTGAAAGATTCGTCTCCAGTGACAATTCTATTTATTTCTTTCCAATCAACTTCAGTCTTTGATCTTACAGTTTCAAGTAGAAGGTCTGCTACTTTCTTTTCAGCGCTGGACAGGTGCTTTCTGACTTCCTTCATCAAGTCTTTGATTTGCCTATTCGCTTCTTTATTAATAGACAGTCTATAATAAGTAAGGGCATGGACTACTTCGTGCAAGAAACATGCTTCCATCTCAGAAGAAGATAGTCCTGGTCTGATAGAAATAGCCCCGACTTTAGGCCCCCTGGGGTTAAATATCGCCCTAGATGAGCGTGGCGTGCGTGCTATTCTCATCTCTACATCAGGTAGCGCCCTTGCAGCGTACCCTAGATCGCTCAACATGCTAGCCATATAGCGCACATGGGCCGATTGAGCGTGTTTGGCTAGATATAATAACCCTTGGTAGGCATTTGCATTGGGCTGAGTAATCAGCTTTTTAAATCCGTTAGCACTGGCGCCGTGCGCATCTATTCGACTGACCAGATTGTCCAGCATCTTTTCTGCCAGACCTTCTTTCTTAGAAGCATAAAATTCTTCACTGCCTATTTTTTCAGCTAAGGCTCTTTCGTTACGGCTCAGGTAAGGAAGGATTACTTTTCTCCAATAAGGCTCTAACGTGCGGATATACTTGTCAGGGTTGTCTATCTCCTTATTCTGATATGCTATTATCATGCGCTCCAGCTTTTTCATAATGCCTTTGATGCCGACAATATGTTTAATGTCTCGACTTACTACCATTAGCCTATCGGCAGCCTGGATAATTCGCTGAATAGCAGGAAAAACTACATTCTTTACTTCATTCCTTACTAGCCGTCCCGCATCATTGGATTCAAAATATTCTTCAGACCTTATTAGGTCCATTGTATATTTCATTAACCCTGCGGACAGTCCTAGAATGGTGTCCAGCTTATGAAGCCCCATGTTATTCTTTAGATAGAAGAAGTGGAAATTCTCCAAGTAGTCCGCAATTTTGTCAAAGGTGGTATTTTTTAGAAGCTGCTGAATTTGTTCGTCGGACAGTTCAGTAGGGGCCATTTCGTTGAAGAAAAAGGAATCTTCGTCTTCAAGGGCCATTTCGTAATGGACCAGGCCATACGTTAGCATGTTATCCAACAAAGTTTCTAATGCAGACTCTCCTATGCTCTTAGCCAACCTGATGTAGCGATCCATTATGGTGTAGGCTAAGCTATATGCCAGATGGTTGGATATATCTTCTGCCTTGTCTTTTGGTGGATGTAGCAACTCCTTTAGAGTATAACGAGGAGCAATTTTCTCTTTGGGAGTTCCCTGTGCTTCTTTAATTATGTTGTTAATATGAGGAGAATCAGGTTCGTCAGGGTCTAACCGATAAGGCTCTCCTTCCGCCCATTTACGAAACATATCCGTTAGACCAGACGTTAGCTCGGACTTAAATCTGAAAACGTTTTCACCGAACTTATCGAAAAACCTAATTCTGGCTTGAGCTTCTTTTTCGGTAATTAGTCCTTTTTTAATCTGTTCTTTGAAATTGGTTCCAGCTAACCATTCTTTGGCGCTTAGCAAATAGTCAAGCCTAAACAAGTCTTTATCTTGAACGCCTCTGGCCTTGGCTTCTTTTTGTACGAGCTTGGTCCTGCCAAGATTGGGCATTAAATACCGCCCTTTCCCTGTAAACTTTTCCCATGTAGGTTGAAATCTAAAATAAGCAGCACTTATTTTATCCTCAATAGTGGGAGAAGCTTTCACTCGTTTAAGGGCTTTCATATTTACTTTAAACAACCTCATCTTTTTAGAGGGAGCTTGTTCTAAATTCTTGGCCTCTGATTTAACAGGATGTCCTGGAATAAGCTCAGGAGCAGACAGCCCCGTCTCTGCTTCGTATTCCTTAACTTTTTGTTTGATGATTTCAGGCAGTTTGTGGAGTTCTCCTTTAGGCACAACTATAGTAGTTGCCCCGCCCTTTTTCTCAAAAACAGGATGAGTCTTTCCAGTCAAAGTAAAGGAGTATGCACCACTAAGTTTGCCCATCATAGAGCCTTCGGGCCATTGGCCATCGTAGTTTATTTTATACACTTTAGCTGCTAATTCAGGGGACTCTTTCCCTTTTTTCATCTTTGGAAATTCAGGCAAGGATACGGCTTTAGGCTTCTTCTTGAGAACCTTGGCTTTCTTTTTCAGAGCCGCTTCTACTTCGTTACTCTCTTTAAATACTTTTATAGTTCCATCTTGTTTTACACTAACAAAATCGGCTTTGATCTTCTTAGACAAGATTTCCTTAGCGGCTTCCGCTTTCATTCTTTTTATTTGCTTATCGCTGTACCCCAGTTTTTTAAGCGACCGCTTTTGCGTATCTGTAAATTTAGGAGGAGGTACTTTTTGTTTCTGAGGCGGAGCTTGTTCTGGTTTTTGTTGAATAGCTTCTTGTAGAAGCTTTGCACGAGTTACTTTCCTCTTCTTAAAGAAATCAGGATGAACAGTTACTTTATTGCCTTTTACAGATACGAGTTCTTTTGCATTTTCATCAATGGTTACTAAATCACCGATTTTAGACTTAGGCGTCTGAGATAATTTGGTAATATCAATTGCCTGTTGAGGCTTTTCCTCTTTAGGAATTAGCTCTTTTGTAGGTTTTACTTCCTTAGCAGAAACTTTCTCTACTGATTTAGGTACAATTTTGCCTTCTTTAATATCTACCTGTTTCCGAGGAATCTTTTCTTTCTTTATTCTAGCTAGTTCTTCAGGAGCTAGAGATGAAATGTCTTTAGCGCTGTATCCCAAATTCTTATAGACATCTACAGTCTTTTTCATTCCCTCTTCTATAGGCAGCGCTTTCTTCTTTTCCTTAGTGGGAGCAGGCGTTGTTTCTTTGGGGATTAACTCCTCACCAACAGCTTTTTCCTTTTTATAAACTACTGTACCGTCCCTTTTGAGAACCACATCTTTTCTGCTAATCTTGTTCTTTAGAATCTTCTCCTTGTCTTCGGCACTAAGCTTCTTTTGCTCAGAAGCCTTAAACCCAAGAGTAAGTAAGTTAGACTCAGGAACAGCAGTAGCAGGTTTAGGAAATTCATTAGTCTTGATTGCTGTATCAATAGCTTTTAGCAGGGCTTGTTTGCCTGGTATATCATCGGGCCATTCTGCAACCTCAGCACTAGCATGGGACAAAATAGGCAATTCCTCATCCTTTAGCTTTCTGCCACTTGCTATAAGCTTAAAAGCTTTGACAGTGTCGCTAAGGGTCTGTTTGACTAATGTATCTTCATCAGGGATAGCTTTAGCTATTTTCTCATAGGCCAGAGCAGCTTGTTTAGCCCAACCTGCATAGTCGTTAGCGTCTATCTTAGACTTGCTTAGCGAAGTTATTACTAGAGGCAATACAGCCAGTGCCGTATCGCCAGCAGCCTCTGGAGTAGGCTGTTGCTCCGCTGATTTAAGAGCTTCGTCAATTAATTTATCTGGACTTACTTTCTCTTGCTTTTGTAACCGTGTTTGTAAAGCTATGCCTGGCAATCCAGTCAAACTGGTCTGCCCTAAAGTAATGACAGTGGTATCAACCAAGTCTCGGACATAATCGTCCATTGTTTTAGGTTGATTTAAGACTACCTGATCAACAAT